>JAABUL010001284.1_pt1 | contig 48526 bp, 40 predicted proteins | sample 5559151 | NCBI WGS metagenome assembly JAABUL01 (sample SAMN10711876, study PRJNA513368) | rock metagenome | isolation source: Antarctica rocks | place: Antarctica: Victoria Land, Pudding Butte sud
CCCGCCGCTCCAACGAAACATAGCTGAACATCCCGTCCTGAACCCGCTCATCTCCACGCATATTCCATAGACGAACGCCACTTTAATCAAGTCGCAACGGGAACTTACTTCTTCAACAAGTTCCTAAGATCGTCAAAGCTGCAATGTAACAAGAAAAGCAGGACCGGGAGGAAGAGCGCAAGGCTGGCTCTAAGGCGCAGCATCTCCATCTCGCTTCGTTCGAGATTCGACTCCGGCGCATACAGCAGAACTGGAGAAGATTCGGTTCCTCGCGACGGCGATGGAGTTTGAGCCTCAAGTGGGTGCGCCAGCCCCGCCGAAGCGATGAGGCACAGTGTCAGCAGCCTGAAACTAGGCAGGAGCTTCTGGAACTTTCGGAAGCAGACCGGGATGTCGCCTTCGCTCGCTTTCATATGCTCCAACCGCACCTGGAAAAGGATTTGCTGCTTCGTGTGTGGCAGCAGAACCGGGCCTTCCGTTTCGGACCGCCCCGGTGCTGGGTCACCAACCGTTCCGGGTCAGCCAGGCCGATTCGTCTCGCCGGTCCCAGCTACAAGGTCGCCAGTCTTTCGGAACCCCGCATATCGCAGTATCTCGCCGCAGCCACGGCCTCGATTGGGATGCGTGGCAGCGCTTGCACCGTAGCTCGTGATTGTCAGGGTACAATTTGGCGCTGCTCACGGTCTAGAGTATAAAGCGAATAGAAGGCGGAGACGTTCACAGCAGAATCTACCCCTCGGGGGGTATGCACATATAGACTCTCATCCGCTTACGGATAGCTCTACTCCCCTTCTCAGCAACCCCTCACGGTCAGGTCTGTCCAACCTTCTGGACCGAAAGATCGCAATCGTCATCTCTAGAGTTTCTGCACACTACCTCCTTGGTGGATTGGATTCATGCCGCGGTCTCTCACGAACAAAGCAGACGTTTGCACTCCCACACATTTGATCCCTTTAGCAGCGACAACAGGTCTAACTGCTTGCTCTGTGGCGCTGGTTTTCGAAAGACCTGCCACGATACCGAAGCGGTTGAAGAACACCGCTCGTGCCAGGCACTGCCCAGCTCCGCGTTCCCCTTATAGACCCGCAGTGAGGCGTCGCCCGACACGCTGGATTGAGTCCTTTTCAAAGTGACTAGATTCCCGTTTTGAAACTCCGGGCGGCGAATATGGTGTGTTAGGAAAGCCGATTGCTCGATGTGCACTGCCCAGAGTATTCAAAGCTAGAAGCCAGAAATGGCGAGATTTGGGCTGTAGAGCGACAGATCGGGTTTGGTCCGTAGAGTGCTGAGTACTGTGCGTAATCCTTGGCGGTCCTCTTGCGAAAATTACTCTCAGCCCTTGTTTTCTGCCTTTCTGTCTCACTTGCAGCCTTGGCGCTCATTCCTTCCGTTGCCTTTGCACAGGGCCGATGGCTTCCTTTTGGGCCGGACGGTGGTGACGCACGGGCGTTCGCCACAGATCCACGCGACCACCAACATATCTTCCTGGGCACTACGAACGGAACCATCTACGTCTCGCACGATGGCGGACAGAACTGGACGCGCCTGTCGCGAATCGGTAATCGGGACGACCTGGTCATAGACAACATCGTGGTTGATCCACTTACTCCGGATCACATCTACGTGGGCGCTTGGGGGGTCGGGTACGCGGGCGGCGGATTCTATACCAGCACGGACGGAGGAGGGACTTGGACATCGAATGCCACAATTGAGGGCCACTCCGTCCTGGCCCTCACCATGGCCCCTTCCGATCCAAAGATCCTGGTTCTGGGCGCACTGGACGGTGTATTTCGCACGACCGACGGTGGCAGCACCTGGGCTCTGATCAGTCCTGAGAAGAGTAAAGAGCTGCACGAGGTTGAGTCGATCGCAATTGATCCTAAGGACCCGCGCATCATCTTCGCTGGGACGTGGCACCTACCCTGGAGTTCCAGGGATGGCGGCGAGCATTGGACAAATATGAAGGAAGGCATCATCGACGACTCCGATGTGTTCTCCATCATTGTGGATCCGACAAACCCTCAAAACATATTTCTCTCGGCCTGCTCTGGCATCTATCGCAGCACTGACGATGGCATTACCTTCACAAAGGTGCAGGGCATTCCAGCTACAGCGCGCCGCACTCGCGTATTGATGGAAGACAGCACGCAAACAAACGTGGTCTTCGCTGGGACAACTGAAGGCCTGTGGCGCACCACAGATTCCGGACGTACCTTTCAACGGTACGGCGATCCATCGTGGATCATTAACGATGTAAGCATCGACAAACAGGACAGCAAGCGGGTGTTACTCGCGACCGATCACACCGGTGTACTGCTGTCCAACGATGGTGGCCTGACCTTCACCCCGTCGAATAGGGGCTTCTCCTCGCGCAAAATTTCAGCCGTTCTGCAGGACAGCAACGATGGGGCACGGCTTACTATCGGAGTGATCAACGACAAAGCCGCGGGTGGAGTATTCAGCAGCGAAGACGGGGGAATGACTTGGACTCAAAAGAGTGCGGGATTGGGCGGTGCCGATGTCTTGTCGCTGGGGAAGACATCCAAAGGTACGCTCCTCGCCGGCACTCGCCACGGACTGTACCGATTTGAGAACGGGACATGGGAGATTTCGGGCCTGACACTCGCTTTGATACCCGAGTTGCCTTTGGCTGGGGCAACCACGCCAGCATCCCCCAGACTTCGACGCGGACAAGCTGCCAGCATGCGTGCTCACTCGGCTCCTGCCTTGGGATCTGTCGGGTCAAAGCGCAAGTCTCCAAAGAAGGGGCCGCTACATGCCGTCAGCACGACGCCACAACAGCTAAGCACCGCCGTCTATGCTATCGCTTCGGACGATACGAACGTATTTGCCGCAACCGAAGAAGGGCTGCTCACCTCGGCGGACGACAGTCATACTTGGAATCGGGTGCGCAGCGCAAACGCAACGGCATGGCGGCAAGTGGCCGTACAGGGTTCACTCGTCGCATTGGCAGATTTGAAAACTATTGCGATCTCCGCCGACAAGGGATCGAGCTTCCATCCGGTGGCCGCTCCCGCCGAGCTCACCATGATTGCTGCCCTCACTATCGACAGCGGCGGTCGTATTTGGATTGGCGGCCGTGAAGGCGTGTACCTGTCCGAGGACAGCGGTTCCAGCTGGCACGCACAGAAAGGGCTGTTTGTTCCTGATGTCAGTGGCCTTTACTTCGATCAGGCCAATAGCCGCGTTCTGGTCACCTCCAACCAGCCAGGATCGCTTGTCTTCGGTGTACACGTGCCGGACATGACAGTGAACCACTGGGACTCAGGCTGGGTACTGCGAGAGGCCAGGCTCGTCGGTGACCACCTGGTCGGCATCACGCGTTATGACGGAATGGTTCTTCAACCGGGAGCCGTAGCCTCTCAGGAAGTGAGCGCGAAACGATAGCCCCACTCATTACGCACTCGGTATCGTTATCCCTTCGCAGGGTATAACCCAAGGCGCCTCCAACGATGTCTGTTGATCGCTGGCCATTATGTACAGGCATTCGAACGAGCGGCGGCACTACGCTGCTTTGTCCCTTGGGCAGCCACGGCGCATTTCCTCCGAAGCGTGTCGCATATTTGGCACTGTTTCGCTCATGCAAGGGAGCTGTTCTCTACGGCTATGGCAGCAGGCCAAAGACGGCGACACCGCTTGGGGTACCGACATAGACCTTGCCGTTGACGATCAGTGGTGTGATGAATTTATTGCCGTTGCCGAAGCTATCGCGGCCGTTCGGAGCCTGTTTGCTGTTGTAGAGTTCTCTGCCGAGGTCGGTCGCATCGTATGCGTGCAGAACGGCGACGGAGCTGGTGCCGCTCTCAACTGCCCACAGGATGCCGTCCGCGTTGCCGTTGGAACTGACGCCGGGTGTGGCGCCGGGATACCCAAAGCTGGTGCTGGAGGTGCTGGCGGGCACGGTGCTCAGCTTGGCGTTGCTGACGGGAAAGGCACGCAATACATCGTTGGCGCCCCCGTAATACACCACGTTGTTGAAGTACGCGGGCATTGAAAATGCGCCGTTTGGAAGTGCGTTCGGTATCTCCTGATAAAGCTTGCTGTTATCTGCCGAGTTGAAGCCGCCCATGTGATCGCGATTGGCCACGTAGATAGTCCTGTCTTTCCCGGCTGCGACGAGCAGATGGTGTATCGCACCGGTAGCATCGGCTTGATCGGGCAGCACTAGAGTTCCCCCGGAGCCGAGGTCGATGTCCGCATTGGACTCTGTGACAGTGTTGTAGGGCTCGAAATAATCGGCTACCGCGAGCTTTGCACCGGCTGTCGAGAGCTTGAGGATGGCGTTGCCGAAATCCCCACTCGCAGGGAATCCGTTTGCGTCAAGCGAGGTGTCGAGGGTGCCGTTCGCATCCAGCAGGTAAATATTTCCCGAGGTGTCCGCCGTCAGGCCTGCGCCACTCATCCAGATCGCGCCTTCGCTTCCGTTGGGTGTCAGATTCAAGATCTGTGTCTGCTGCAGCGTGGTCTCGCTGAAGCCCATCACCCAACCGGTGTAGGGCCGCTGGTCACAGTGAGATGTCCAGCCGAGGTAGAGCGTCTGGTTCAAGAGCAGGAGGCCAACACGCTCTGCGTACTGTCCGGGGGCGAAGTTGAGGGTACCGTTGATGCTGCTGTCACCGGTCCCGGGATAGCTGCCGGTGATCTCGGTGGGGCTGCCGGATACCTCGGCACCGGTGGTGATGTCGAGTTCGTGAAGGCGCTGATGGTAGGCTCCGGTGTTGTCTTTGGACATCGCGACGACAAAGATGGCGCCGTGGTCCCCATGCTTCCGGTCTATAACGGGCGTGGAGGTGATTCCGATCTCCGGTGCGATCTGGTTGCAGTTGTGCGGATCGCTGGTGGTTTCGCCCGGGCCTAGCGCGGACGCCTTCCAGAGCTGGGTGCCAGTGTCCGCGTCAAAAGCGTAGACGCTGTCGTGTTCGCTTGCGACATACAGGACATTGTGGTTCTGCGAGCTGATGGGGACTGCCGAGAGGTAGAGGGGCTCGGCATCAACCTTGCCGTCGGTCGTGAGCGTCCTGAGCTTGCCAAAGGTTGGAGAGCTTACGTTCCTCGGAGTGAGAGCGGTTTCGTTCGGATTGAGACCGGAGCGTGCGTTGTCGAAGTGATATGTTGTTACGTCGATTCCTGTGGGCGCTACCACGTTGAGAGCGAGTGTGGCTGCGTGCTGCAAGGTGCCGGAGGTGCCATTGAAGGCGACGCTTGTCGCACCCGGTGCAGCGCTCGCCCCGGCGCTGACGACGACGCTTTGCGTGGTGCCGGCATAACCATGAGCGTCGACGGGTTCGCCGTAACGCCGGCCGGAAGCGCTGAGAGCGCAATAGTGACGGGCGCGGCAAAGCTGTTGCTGCCGTTGACCGATACGGAGATCTGCTGCCCAACGGCTCCCGTCGTGAGGGTGACGGCGGTGGGGGCGAGGCCAATGCTGAAGCCCGGCAAGGGCGCAGCCTCGACGTTAATGGCGATGGTTGCGTTGTGGGTGAGCAGGCCAGAGGTCCCCGCGAGGGTGACCGTGGAAGATCCTGCGGCGGCTCCTGGACTCGCAGTGAAGTTGAGGAGCTGCGCGGCTTCGGTACTGACGCTGAGCTGGGTCGGGGAGACGGTGATCCCTGCCGAAAGGCTCGAGGCGGTCACAGCTACGGGAGAGGCGAAGCCGTTGGCTCCCCGAATGGTCACGGATATCTGTCCGGGAGCGCCGCCCGGCGTCAGCGTGAGCACGGCCGGTGAAGCTGCGACGGAGAAATCCGCGAGAGTGGTCGGGGAACTGGCGGTGCCTGATCCACAGCCGCCGATTCCGGGGACAAAGCAGGCGCTGGCAAACGTGAGAAGGAGCCCTCCACTGAGTGCCGTTGATGACCTTGGACTCAAGTTAGAGCGTTGCTTCCGTTTACAACTTAGGATGCCCATGCCATCTCCACGACCTGCACGCTCACTTGTTGTGAGTGCCCTGCTTTTTGGCAACAATGCTTCGTTCGGAGCCCAGTTGCTTCGCCCGTCGCTGGTGCGGTTCGCCACAGTTCTGGAGTACGCAGAAGCTGTTTGTTCATGATGCCAACTCGCACTGAATATCGCAGATTTGATTCAGAGCGGCCATAGGACCCCTCAACCTCCTTTCGTGGAGTTTGATGTCCTTAAGACGAGCGCAGCACCCATTCCGCCATTCCGACTTTTCGAGCCGCCCCGCGATCTCACCTCTCTCTCTAACCTACTGCGCAGAGGCCGTCTTGATCGGGTACAGCGCGCGATACAACTCACGATTCCGCAGGATCGCCTGAACGTACTCCCGCGTCTCGGTATATGGAATCGACTCGACGAACTCCGGAACATCCTTGTAGTCGCCGATAGCCATCCACTGCCGAACCGGTGTATCGCCCGCATTATAAGCAGCCAGCGCATACTCCACCTGTCCACCATACCGGTTGAGCACCTGCTTCAGATTTGCGGTTCCAAGCTGCAAGTTTATCCGCGCATCCAGCAGTCTGCCGGGCGAGAACGGCTTTACTCCCTGCTGCTTCGCCAGGCTCTTTCCCACAGACGGCAGCAACTGCATCAGCCCATACGCATTCGCATGACTGACCGCGTTCGGATTGAACTCGGACTCCTGGCGGATGAGCGAGGCCACAAGGTACGGATCGAGGCCGTTCCTCTGAGACTGCTCCACCAGATCAGCCCAGAAAGGCTGGGGGAAAAGCAGATGCCAGTACGCCTGCGGAATGCGATCGACCGGCTGTGTGAAAAAAGCAATGCCGCTATGCTTCATCGATTGCAGCGCCCGCGAATACTCGCCGAAAGAAGCATAAATCTCAGCCTGCCCAAGATTTCCCCAGGAGGATGACGTAGGGCTTGCGGATATCTCAGGCCCGATGTACTCATTCAGCGCGGCATTGGCCAGCAGCCGCGCCTTGGTAAGGTGAGGGTCGTCCTCCGGAAGCACCTCCTCGAGCACCGGCGTCGCTGGTCTCCGGACCGCGAGCAGAACGTCTGACGCTTCAACCGAGGGCTGCTGCCCCAAAACTCTCATCCTCTGCCTGGCGAGCTCTGCATAATAGAAGTTGCCATACAACTCCGAGAGCACGCGATAGTACGCATACGCCTCCCCCAGATTGGACTCTTCGCCTTCAAAAATCCGAGCCCGCCAGTAGAGCGCCGCCGGTGCCTCGATGCCTGCGGGATACCTCTGTATCTGCTCTTCCATCAGGCGGGCTGCCTCGGGGAAGCGCCGCATCCGGTACAGCATCCAGGCCGACCGCCAATGCGCACTCGGAGCGTACGTGCTGGTTGGAAACAGCTTCGTCAGCTCCGTATACCGCTCGGCGGCGCGGCTCGCGTCATGCCGCAGCAGGTACATGTTCCCGCCCGAGTATAGAGCCTCCTCCAGCCACCGGCTCTTTGGAAACCGGCTCACCATCTGCTCCACCAGCCTGTCGTGGCCGGAGCTGTCGCCTTCGTTCCGAGAGATCTCCGACATCAGATAAAGTTTCAGGGCAGCGCTGTCGTCCCCCGTGTCCGGCAGCTTCTCTACCTCGCGACGGCTCAACCGTTTCAGCTTCAAATCGCACACGGCAGCATAGATCGCAAGCGCGTCCCGATCCGCGCCGGTCAGTGCGGAGGAGTTCTTCGCAATGGCATGGTACTGATCGCTCGCCTCCGCGTACCGCTTTGCATTGAAGAGCTGGTCCGCATGCATCTTCAGCTCCGGAACAGACAGATCCATCGCCATGGCCTGCATCTGCTGACGAGCTTGCGTCGCCTCGTTACTGAGCGGCTGCTTAAGGTAAACCTCACGATAGAACGCTGCGGCACGCGCCGTATTTCCACTCGCCTGGTAGGCTCTCGCCAAAGTAAAAAGATACTCGGCATGCGTCGCCAGCGGCGTCCCCTCCAGGGGTGCTAGAGCCTCGATGGCACCCGGCCCATCGCTCTGCTGGAGGTGAAGATTCGCGAGCAGAAGAGGTGCGTTCTGGACGAAGATGCTGTCAGGATACTTCTCCTGAAAGCGCTCCAGGAGCGAGTAAGCCTCGGGGCCACGATTCGCGCGATACGCCGCCTGCGCCCCGAGAAAATCAGCGTAGTCGTCAAGCACCTCTCCATTGCTGTTTGCGAGGCGGAACGCGTTCATCGCTTCGGGGTACCTATGGTCCAGGGCCTCGGCATGGCCAAGCGCCAGGTAAGCCGCCGCGGCCGCCTCCCCCGTATGGTCCCGGGCATACGCTTCAACTCCACGGTAAGCCTCCGGTGAGCGGGTCGCCGCAAGCTGCTGGGCCATCGGCCGCAGCTGCGCAGAGGCAACAAAAGCGCTCCTGATCTTGATGTTCTTGAGCGCGGCAGCCTTGGACGTCGCCGCGGACCTCTTTGAGGTTCTCGACTTACCTGCCCTCGCGCCTTGTCGGCCGCCTTTCTTTGCAGCCCCAGACCCAACCCCAGACGCGCCCTTCGATCTAGCTCCAGAGGCACGCGTCCCTGGCTTGGCGGGTCTCTTCGTCGCTGCCTTTGAGGCTGATCTCTTCTGCGCCGAACTCGTATGTTGAGGCGCATACGCCGCCGCTACTCTGCTCCCAAGGCAGACCGCAGCCACCCACAGGATGAGCGCCAACCATCGAACTTGCCGCGGTGTTCCCAACAGATCCCTATCCAAATGCCCGCTCATGACCCAAGAATATGCTGGCCCCTTGCGTTCAACTACGCCAGCAGGCACACCGAACCTCTACGGATACGTCCGCTCCTTTAAGGTGGCACTCTGGGGCAGCATGTACCTGCGTGTTTGACTTGTTCTGGCAGCAACGGTTACACGGGCCCGCCTTTTCTCATGACATGCGACGGGGTACTATGAGTCAGTGCCAACGCGGCACCGCGGTCGGCCTCTCTGGTTTTGAGCTTCTCACCTTATTCTGCATCGTTGCAGTTCCGCACCTTTTCGCCCATGTCCACCATCCAATCCCCAGTTACGGAAGAGATTCACCCGGACGTTGCGCTCGTTGCTCGCGCGAAGGCCGGGGATGGAGCCGCATTCGAGCAGCTGGTCCGGCAATACGAGCGTCAGGTTTTTCGGGTAGCCCAACACATCACGCAAAACCGTGAAGACGCGGAAGATATAACCCAGGACGCCTTCCTGAAGGCGTACGAAAAGCTCGATCAGTTCCAGGGGAATTCGAAGTTCTCCACCTGGCTGATACGTATCGCTGTCAACGAAAGCCTCATGCGCCTCCGCAAACGAAAGACGAGCAAAACAGTGTCGATGGATCAGGACGTACAAACCGAGGAAGGGTCAATCCCGCGCGACTTCGCGGAGTGGCGACCCAATCCGGAGCAGATCTTTGGCCAATCAGAGCTCGGCGAGATCCTTCGGAAGACGATCCAGGGCCTGCCTCCAGGATTTCGCTCCGTCTTTACCCTCCGCGATATCGAAAACCTCTCGACAGAGGAGACTGCGGATGCCCTCGGCTTGAGCGTGCCCGCTGTCAAATCTCGCCTTCTGCGTGCTCGTCTGCAGCTGAGAGAACGTCTAAGCCGGTACTTCCGGCAGCACAAAGAGGAGGGTCATACCGTATGACCTGCACCGACTTCCTCAGCAAACTAACCGATTACTTCGACGGCCAGATCAGCCCGGAACTCCTCGAAGAGGTGCGCGCTCACTCCGCCTCGTGCAGCCATTGCGAGGTCGTCCTCGACACCACGAGACAAACCATCGAAGTTTACCGGGACAACGAACTGTACGAGTTGTCCACCGAATTTCAGGAGCGCCTGCACGTCGCCATCATGGAGAAATGCAAGTCGCGCCTGAAACCCTGATCTCAAGCCTGGACCATGATCCCGATCTGCTCCCTCGATACGTTCACCAGCACCCAACACACTCCCCGCATAAACCATGATCCTCTTTGAGAGGACGCACTGAGCGCCTACTTTCTTCGTGCACCGGGCGGTCTTTCTCGACATTCCCTTCGTCAGATGCCTACAGCGGCAATCCCCTTCTGGCTTGAGGTTGTATGTGGATTGTAAAACTGGCGCTCCGGCGCCCATATACCTTCGTCGTCGTGTCGATCCTCCTGTTCCTCCTCGGAATCGGGTCGGCCGTCGTTGCGCCGAAGGACATCTTTCCATACATCGACATCCCCGTGGTCACCATCGTCTGGACCTACAACGGCCTGCCACCAAGTGAGATGGAAGGCCGCATCGTCACCATCTGCGAACGTGCCCTCACCACCACCGTCAACGACATTGAGCACAGCGAGTCCGAGTCTTACCAGGGCGTCTCCGTCATTCGCGTCTACTTCCAGCCCACCGTCAAGGTCGAGCTCGCCGTCTCCCAAATCACCTCCATCGTTCAGACCATCCTCCGCGTTCTCCCGCCCGGCACCTTCTCTCCTGCCATTCTCAAATACGACGCGTCCAGTGTTCCCATCGTGCAGCTCGCCCTGGGCGGCAAGGGCCTCAGTGAAGAGGATCTCTACGATCTCGGCCTCAGCTTCATCCGGCCCCGTCTCGCGACCGTCAAAGGCGCATCCATCCCGCTCCCTTACGGTGGCAAGGTCCGCCAGATCATGGTCGACACCGATCCCAACCTGCTCTAGGCGAAACATCTCTCCGCAACCGACGTATCGCTGGCCATCAATCAACAAAACCTCATCCTCCCCGCAGGCACGGCCCGGCTCGGTGACCGGGAGTTCGTAGTCAAACTCAACAGCAGCCCGGCTGAGATCTCCGCTCTGAACGATCTCCCTATCCGCGCCTCCAACGGCGCTCTCGTTTACATCAAGGATGTCGCTCAGGTTCGCGAGGGCTACGCCGTCCAAACCAACATCGTCCGGCAGGATGGCAAGCGATCCGCACTCCTTACCGTGCTCAAGAACGGCAAAACCTCGACCCTCGACATCGTCTCCGAGGTCAAGGCGGCGCTTCCTCGCGTCAAAGCCGGCCTTCCCCCCACCCTCAGCATCACACCTCTCTTCGACCAGTCCATCTTTGTTCGTAACTCCATCTTCGAAGTGGTTCGCGAGGCCTCGATCGCCGCCCTGCTCACCGGCCTCATGATCCTGCTCTTTCTCGGCAGCTGGCGCAGCACCCTGATCGTCTGTACCTCCATCCCACTCTCGATCGCGACCTCGCTCATCATCCTCACCTTGCTCGGCGAGACCATCAACGTCATGACCCTCGGCGGCCTTGCCTTGGCGGTCGGCATCCTCGTCGACGACGCCACCGTCGAAATAGAAAATACTCACCGCAACATGGCCGAACGCAAGTCGCTCGTGCGCGCCATCCTCGATAGCGCGCAGCAGGTCGCCGCCCCGGCCTTCGTTTCCACCCTCTCCATCTGCATCGTCTTCATCCCGGTCGTCCTTCTCACCGGCGCCGCGAAGTATCTCTTCACCCCTCTGGCGATGGCCGTAGCCTTCGCCATGATGGCCTCCTACTTCCTCTCGCGCACCCTTGTTCCGACCATGATGCACTTCCTCCTCCCCTCGGAACTCCACCTCTACCAGGAGGAGTCCTCCTCGAGAAAAGAAGAGGACACAAACTGGGCCTGGCGCTGGCACATGCGCTTCGACCGCCAGTTCGAGCGCTTTCGCCACCACTACAAACGCGCCCTGGAGTGGTGCCTCGGCAATGCCGCGCTCACGCTCACTATCTTCGCCGTCTTCGTCGGCCTCTCCCTCCCCATCGTCTTCCTCGTCGGACAGGACTTCTTTCCCTACGTCGACTCCGGCCAGATGCGGCTTCACGTCAATCCCCCCGAGGGCCTCCGCCTCGAAGACTCCGAGCTGTACTTTGCCGCCGTCGAAAGAGAGATCCGGCAGGTTATCCCGCCGGACGAGACCCAGCTCATCCTCGATAACATCGGGCTTCCCAATGGCGGCATCAACCTCGCCTTCTCCAACAGCTCCACTATCTCGAACTCCGATGGCGAGATCCTCATCGCGCTCAAACCCGGCAAACGCGACACAGTGCGGTACATGCGCCTGCTCCGCTCCGACCTCCGGCAGAAGTTTCCCGATGGCACCTTCTTCTTCACGCCCGCAAACATCACCAACCAGATCCTCGATTTCGGCCTTCCCGCGCCTATCGATCTCCAGGTTGTCGGCCGCGGCAAAAACAACTACGCCATCGCGCAGGAGCTGATGAAAAAGGTCGCCGCTATTTTGCGCTCGTGCAGAAGTTGGCTTGCGGATCCCGGAGCCGTCGACGTCCACCTCCATCAGCAGGTCACCTACCCGACCATGCAGGTCAACGTCGACCGCAGCAAAGCCCGGCAGGTCGGCCTCACCCAGCAGGACGTCGCACAAAGCATGCTGATCTCGCTCACCGGCACCGCCCAGACCGCGCCAAACGAGTGGCTCAACCCGCTCACCGGGGTCAACTACCAGGTGGTCGTACAAACCCCGCAGTTCCGCGTCAGCACGCTTCAGGACCTCGCCCGCACCCCCGTCACATCGCCCGCCGGCAACACCACCCAGCTTCTCGGCAACCTCGCCACCTTCAAGCGGGACGCATCTCCCATCATCGTCGACCACTACAACATCCAGCCTGTCTTCGATGTCTATGCCGATGTCGATCAGCGTGATCTCGGCGGTGTCGCCTCCGAGATCCGCAAGATCATGACCGACACCCAGCGCAGCCTTCCCGTCGGCACCACGATCGAGCTCCGCGGCGAGGTTAAAACCATGCGCGACTCCTTCGTCGGCCTCGGCATCGGCATCATCTTCGCGCTCCTGCTCGTCTATCTCCTCATGGCCGTAAACTTCCAGAGCTGGCTCGATCCGGTCATCATCCTCATGGCAATCCCGGGCGCCTTCTCCGGAATCCTCTGGATGCTCTTCGCCACCCAGACCACCTTCAACGTACCCTCGCTCATGGGAGCCATCATGACTATCGGTGTGGCTACCGCCAACAGCATCCTGATGGTCGTCTTCGCCAACGACGAACGCGTCGCCGGAAAGAACCGCTTCGATGCCGCCCTCGATGCCGGCTTCACCCGCCTTCGTCCCGTCCTCATGACCGCTCTCGCCATGATCATCGGCATGCTGCCCATGGCGCTGGCGCTTGGCGAGGGCGGAGAACAGAACGCCCCGCTCGGCCGCGCCGTGATCGGCGGCCTTCTCCTCGCTACCGTCGGAACCCTCTTCATCGTTCCCGTCATCTACTCGCTCCTCAAAAAAGACGCTCCCGTGGACTTCGACCGCGAGATCGATCAGGAGTACACGCAAACCTCGGACTCGCCTCGGGAGCAGCACGCCTGATGCCTGACCAGCAAAAGAGACTCGGCGACGATCGCTCCGACATCGGGGAAGACTTCCAGCGCGCGCAGACGCCCGCCGACCGCAGCCTCGGCCAGTCCTTCGTCGAGAATGAGCGTGGCGATGTCACGACCGTCGGAGATCAGTTCGCAGCCCCGGCAGATGTCGACAGGCATCGGCTCGGGGAGAGCTTCGCCGACCCAAACTCGATCGACGACCAGAAGCTCGGCCAGTCCTTCGAAGAGACCAACTCAAGCGGCAAGAGAAAGCGCCGCCCATCGAAGCGCCCGCGGCAGTCTGGCAACCGTCGCACCCTCTATTGGATCCTCGCCGGCGTCGCCGTTTTCTTCCTCATCCTCTTTGTCATCGGCTTCCTTCCCCGCCACCGCCGCAACCGGGAGACCGCGAAGAACGCCGATCAGCAGCGCAACCAGGTGCCCGTCATCGAAGCCCAAAAGGTGCAGCGGGCAAAGTTAGCCGCGGGCTTGGTCGTGCCGGGCACCACCACCCCGCTCACCGAGGCTTTTGTCTACGCCCGCGCCAACGGCTATCTGCGCAAACGTTACGTCGACATCGGAGACCGCGTCAGACGAGGCCAGGCCCTCGCCTTGATCGACTCCCCCGATCTCGATCAGCAGGTCGATCAAGCCCGCCAGCAGGTAAGCCAGGCCGAAGCGCAGAAACTCCAGCAGGATACCCAGCTCGCCCTCACCCGCATCACCGTCGAACGCTGGCGCGTCCTTGTGCTCAGAGGCGTCTTCTCCCGCCAGGATGGCGATCAGCGCGAGGCGGACTTCCAGGCGCAGCTCGCCAATGTCACCGCCGCACAACGCAACGTGGAGGCCTTTCGCGCCAATCTCAATCGCGTTCTCGCTCTCCAATCCTATGAAAAAGTAACGGCTCCTTTCGACGGAATCATCACCGCCCGCAACGTTGATGTCGGCGCTCTCATCTCCGCCCAGGGATCCGCCAGCGGCATGGGCGGACCCTCCGTACAGACCGGCGGCAGCTCGCAGGCCGGGTCCGCCAACTCGTCCGGCTCCAGCGGAAACGCGCCATCGGCTGCCTCTCCGTCAAGCTCTACAGGCGGCAGCGGTGGCGCGCTCTTCAGCGTCGCTCAGGTGGATCGCCTCCGCATCCTGGTCTCCGTTCCAGAGAGCTACGCCGCCTCCATCCGAACCGGCGGTCGGGCCACGGTTCACTTCGCGGAGTTCCCCCAATCGGAGGTCGGCGGGAACGTGACACGAACCGCTGCGTCCATTGACCAGAACACCCGGACCCTTCTCACCGAGGTACAGGTCGACAACCATGACCGCCATCTGCTCACCGGCATGTATGCCGTGGTCACCTTCAATGCGCTCGGAGGTCCTGGTCCGCTCACCGTCTCCGGCGATGCAATCGCCGTTCGCCAGGACCGAAACGTCGTCGCACTCCTGCGGGATGGTGTCGTGCACCTCGAACCCGTCGAGGTCGGCAGAGACTTCGGCCCAGCTGTCGAGATCCTGAACGGATTGCACGAAGGAGACCTCATCGCGGCCAGCTTCACCGACGACGTGAAAGATGGTGCCCGGGTGCAGGCCAGGGAGATGCAGATCGCAGGCGAAGCACCCGGGCCAAAAGGTGCACCCAGCCAGCAGGCTCCCCCGGGAGGCTCCACCCAGTACGGCGATCAGGCCGTCACCGACGGCAATCTGCAGGGACAAGCCGGCAAACAGCGCAACGCCGCCCGGCAAAATAAAGGCGGAGGCGATAGGGGCAAGTCTCCAAACGGGGCCAGCACACCATGACCCGCACGCCCCGTCACCCCCGTACTTTAGAACGACTTTGTCTGGTGCTGCTTCTGGCCTCTTCCTCCGCTCCCGCCCAGGGGACCCCTCCATCGCAAGACACTTCGCCAGCGGTGAAAGACACATCGCCCCTTGTACCTGAGGCGCCGCCGATCTCGCACTTTATCCCCAATCCCGATCCCGGTGCCCCCGCCAGTCGCCCCCATCCAGCCGAGCCCATTTCGCCCGGGCGTCTCCGTCCCATCGGCCTCAGCCCCTATCTCTTCCGTCTCATCGGCCCCTTCCACCCGCCCCGGGTCGCCGCGCTGTTTCCCGGCGCTGGCACACGTTTCAACGCGCTGGTACACAACGACAAGCTTCTCCTGACGTTGCACGACGCCATCGCCCTAGCGCTCGAAAACAACCTCGACGTAGAGGTCGAACGCTACAATCTCCTCCTCTCGGACACCGACCTCCTCCGTGCCAGGGGCGGCGGCTCCCTCCGGGGCATCGACTACACCGTGCAGGAGCCCCCCAACGGTGTCGGCGGCCCCGGAAGTCCGTTGCTCAATGCCACCGCCTCCACCGTCAACCCCACCACACCTGCCGTCACCGATCTCACCTCGCTTAACTCCACCGCCCAGGCTCAGACGAATCTTTCGATCAACGGTACCGGCCTCCCCTTCGCGCCCGGTCCATCCATCCCCCTCTTCGACCCGAGCTTGATCACAACGGCGGGCTACCTCCGCCGCTCGGATACCGTCTCGCTCGTGGCCACGGGCAGCACCGGGGCCACCCCCGGATCGAGCGAACCCGGTGCCTCCACCCAGCCCGCTCCCCTGACCTTCCTCGCTGCCAACATCGCCTTCCTGCAAGGCTTCAGCACCGGTGCGCAGCTGGAGGCCACGGTCAACAACGACTCGCAGGTGATCTACTCCACGCACTCCGAGTTCGACCCGTTCTACGCTCCCAGCACCTCCGTCACCCTCACCCAGCCGCTGCTCCGGGGCCGCGGCCGGGGCGTCAACCTCCGCTTCATTCACATCGCCAACCTCAACCGCAGGGTCTCCAGGCTCCTCTTTGAGCAGCAGGTCCTCGACACCGTCTACGGAACCTCCCGCATCTACTTCGATCTCGTCAGTCTCGGCGAAAACATCGCGGTCAAACAGGAGGCTCTCGGCGCCGCTCGCAAGCTGCGCCAGAACGATGCCGACCAGGTCGCTCAGGGCACCCTCGCTCCCATCGAACTCACTCGCGCCTCAGCCCTCGTCAGCAGCAGCGAGTTCGACCTCACCCAGGCACAGGGACTCTACCGCCAGGAGGAGGTCATCCTCCGCAACCTCCTCATCCGCTCCAGCTCCCCCGTCTTCTCCGCATCCTTTAGCCAGATCGTACCCACCGACCGCATCATCGTCCCTGACCTTCCCGAGCCTGCCAATCTGGAGTCCCTCGTCCAGCACGGGCTCAGTCGCCGCCCCGATCTCGCCGGCGCCCGGCTTCAGGTCCAGGCCAACCAGGTCAACGCCCAGGCCTCGCGCAACCAGGTCCTTCCCCAGCTCAATCTCTACGGAAACGTCGAGACCCGCGGCAGCTCCGAAACCGCCTTCGAAGTCATCGGCTCTCCTGGCACAGGTGTCCCCAGCATCCCGCAAAACCTCGCCTTGGGAGGCCTCCGCACCTCGACCATCTACCAGGGCGGCATTCAGCTCACCCTCCCCATCCGCAACCGGATCGCCGCATCGGACGCGGCGCGCGACACCATTCAGCTTCGGCAATCGCAGGCACGCTCGGAAAAACTCGGCGATCTGGCTCGGGAAGAGATCGAGACCTCCCTGATTGCTCTCGAGACTGCCTTCTCTGCCTACAAGGCCGCCACCGCCAGCCGCTTCTATCAGGAGCAACTTCTCGAGGCCGAACGCGACAAGCTGCAAGCCGGCCAGTCCACTGATCTGCTCGTCGTGCAGAACCAGGCCTTCCTCGCCCAGGCTCGCTCCACCGAGATCGCCGCCCGCAGCAACTGGATGAAGGCCCGCATCGACCTGGACCGCGCCACCGGCGATCTGCTGCAAAAGAACGGCATCGATCTGGATGACGTCGTCAACGGCTCGATCGCCCAGCACTGACATCCACCTTTGGCTAACCTCTTCTCGTCAAGCTGCGGGGCAAGGTGCCAGCATCCTAATCACCACGACCACAAACACCCGCAAAGACCGGACGATGCCCCATGTCCTTCCCACAGCGAAATCTCCTTCGTCGCCTCTTCGATCCCGGCCACGGCCTGCCCAACCATCTGCTTGCACGCTGGCTGTTCCTCAGATCGCTCGGCCTCATCTACTTCTCCGCCTTCTTCTCGCTCCTCTTCCAGATCCACGGCCTCATCGGTCCACTTGGCATTCTCCCTGCCGGGGAGTACCTCGCCCGGGTCTCGCAAGCCCTCGGCCCCCTGCGTCTCTGGTTCGCCCCCACCCTGCTCTGGATCTCCGCCAGCTCCCACGCGCTTACCGCGCTCTGCGGGGTGGGCCTGTTGGCATCGCTTCTCCTGGTTGGAAACGTGTGGCCGCGCGGCATGCTCCTGGTCTGCTTCGTGTGCTTCCTCTCCTTCGTCGCAGCCGCTCAGGACTTCTCCGGCTACCAATCCGATGGCATGCTGCTGGAGGCTGGCTTCCTCTCGCTCTTCCTCGCCCCGACAGGCCTCCTGCCTGGCTTGGGCGCGGGCAGCCTCCCTTCCCGCGCAAGCCACCTTCTCCTGCTCTGGGAATGGTTCCGGATCTACTTCCAGTCCGGCATCGTCAAACTGCTCAGCGGGGACCCCACCTGGCGCAATCTCACCTCCATGTACGAGTACTACCAGAACGGTCCGTTGCCCACCTGGATCGGCTGGTACCTGCAGCACCTGCCTCACTGGTTCCACATCGCGACCGCTGCCGCTACCCTTGGCATGGAGCTCGTCCTCGTCTTCATGGCCTTTCTTCCGCGGCGGCGCTGGCGCATTGCCTGCTTCTTCATCGTCACCGCATGGCAGGCAGGGGTCATCCTCACCGCCAACTACGCCTTCCTGAACTACCTCGTTCTGGTTCTCGCCTTTCTTCTGCTGGATGACCGCTTCCTCGCCCGGTTCACCCCCGCCCGCTGGCGCCCAACCCTCCATCGAGATCCCACCTCAGTTCCAGTTTCAGTTCCAGTCGAGGGATACGGGAGCCACACCGCCGCGAGTGCTCCTCACCCACGCATATCCGCCCGTCTCGGTGGCCTGCCTCTTGCCATCAGCGCCCTTGCGCTTATGTGGATCTTCTACGCCACCCTGGTCCCGCTCGCGCAGATGTTCTGGCGCACCATACCCCTTCCCACCCAGCCCGTCGCCGCGCTCGAACCCTTCCGTATCGCGAATCAGTACGGCCTGTTTGCCGTCATGACACCCCATCGTTTCGAGATCGAGTTCCAAGGGTCGAACGACGGGCAGGCGTGGGTCGCCTATCCCTTTCGCTACAAGCCGCAAGACCCGGCCAGGCGTCCGCACATCTACGCGCCCTACCAACCGCGCTTCGATTGGAACCTCTGGTTTGCCTCCCTCGGCTCTTGGACCGACTACCCGATCGTCCCGCGAACCGAGGAACTCCTTCTCGGCAACGATCCCGACGTGCTTGGGCTCTTCGCCTCCAATCCCTTCCCCACCGCGCCACCGCGCTTTGTGCGGGCCACCCTCTGGCAGTACTGGTTCAGCACCCTGTCCGAGAAACGCGCCACCGGTGTCTGGTGGCGCCGCGAGCTCCTCGGCACCTACGCGCCAACGCTTACCCGCACCTCCGATGGCCGCTTCGCCATCGCCGAACACCCCACGCTCACTCACGCACCCGCGCCCTAAGTGAGATGTGATGGAGAGAACAAGGTAGCCTAGAAGCGAAGAAGCCTCAGATAAGTTTGTTCATATATGGTGGGCACAGCAGGATTCGAACCTACGACTTCCACCGTGTGAAGGTGGCACTCTACCGCTGAGTTATGCGCCCCAGGCTGAACTTACGTTCCAGTATCTAGGATCGCGCCTGCCGGAAAGATCCGTCCCGCTCCCGCAGCGCTGCGTTCAGCATACCACTCACCCCGCTACCGGGTTACCTCCCGCTACCCAGGAGCCTTGGCAGCGCCGAAAAGGATGACCCAAACGGTAGAATAATGCAGCCGATGCCGCAGCCCCCGCCCACCTCTGACACGCCACCCCCTCAACCTTCCGCCCAGATTCCCGAGCCGGGCTTCCCCGAACCGCAACCTCCGGCGAAGAATGGTGTTACCGAAGACATGGCAACGCTGGCCATCAATCCGAGGCGGTTCGCGGGCGAGCAGGCTCCGCCCCATCAAACCTTTGTTCCCACAGCTCCCGAAGCAGTCCACCCCGAAGCCCTCCACCCCCAAATCCTGCACCCCGACGGCAACTTCGTCGATCTCGACGACGCCACCATCATGCTGGAGCTGCGCGCCGGCAACATGGCCGCCTTCGACTTCCTGCTCGCGAAATACCGCAAGCCGATTATCCATTTCATGTTCCGCATGGTCCACAATCAGGCCGTCGCCGAAGAGCTCGCGCAGGAGGTCTTTCTGCGCGTCTACCGCTCCCGCGAAACCTACCGCGCCGAAGCCCGCTTCAGCACCTGGCTCTACCGGATCGCCACCAATCTCGGCGTCAACCGCGCCCGCGATACCAGGCAGGAGCGGGCCGCCTCAACCGTCTACCTAGATGAGACCGACCTTGAAACCGGCTCATCGCCGGACCTGGCCGACTCCACCCCCGGTGCCGAGTCCGCCATGCTCCGTCGCGAGCGGATGAACGCCATCCGCGAGGTCGTCGATACCCTACCCGAACGGCAGCGCATGGCCGTTCTCATGCACAAGTATGAGGAGATGGACTACAAACAGATCGGCGATGTGCTTAAGCTCTCCGAATCCGCCACCAAATCGTTGCTCTTCCGCGCCTACCAGACCCTGCGCGAAAAGCTCAAAGACTTCGTCTAACCGTTCGCAAAACTCCCCGTCGTGGCGAAGCACATCCCACCGGGCAGAACACAAACAGATTGGAACCACAGAGAATCAGAAAGGATTGCCATGAACTGCAAAGCTTGCCAAGCCGCTCTGCCGGATCTGCTGCTCGATCCCGCGTCGGTCGGCGCCGCTCGCGCACGGGACCACCTAGGCGGCTGCCCCGCCTGCAAACAGGAGCTTCAGTCCCTCGAGGCAACCTTCCATCTGCTCGATCGCTGGGAGGCTCCCGAGCCTTCGCCCTGGTTTGGCCAACGCTTTTCGGTCCGTCTCCGCGAGGAGCAGGCCGCGGCTCCCGCCGGTTGGCTCGAGCGCATCCGATCGTACCTGCTCTTCAACACCGGCCGCCAGCTTCGGCCCGCGCTTGCCGGCGCCTTCGCCCTCGCCCTGCTGATCGGCGGCGGAACCGCCGCCACTGTCTCCGGAGCCTTCCACGCAAAGCACGGGGATGTCTCCGCCACCGTGCAGGACCTTCAGATCCTCGATCACAACGACCAGACCTTTCAGGCCATGGATCTCCTTCAGGACGACGGGCCAGCCGACGACAGCTCCCCTTCGCCCTCCAGCTAGCTCCATGCCCCGTACATGCCGGCGCCGTGGCGTGAATCCGGATGCTCGGGAAATATCACCGGAAAAAGCAGAAGGAACCCGGTACTCTCTTCAGGAACGCGAAAGTGGCACGGCACTTCGAAAGTGGGCCCGGGCACTCTCCGCAGCTTCAAAGGATTGTTATGCAGCTCCACTCCACATCCCGACCCGCGCGGCTCACCCTGTCTGGATGCGCCCTCGCCCTTGCGCTCGCCTCCGCCGCCCTCGCCCAACCCGGCCAGCGTCGCGGACCCACCGCGCCCACCCACCCCTCGATCGGTCCTCAGAAGAGTCAGGAGCACCTCGCCCAGTGGATGGATCGCCACAGCAGCCTGCCCCTCCCAGACCAGCAGCGCGCCCTGGAGCGAGAACCCGGCTTCCACGACCTCTCCCCGCAGCTCCAGCAGCGCATGCGCGATCGCCTCACCCAACTTAACAACATGCCGCCGGAAAAACGTGAGCGCGTCATGGCCCGCACCGAGGCCATGGAGCACCTCGACCCGCAGCAGCGTCAGCAGGTCCGCGGAGCCATGAACCAGCTCTCAAGCCTTCCCCCCGACCGCCGCCGAGCCGTCGCCCGCACCTTCCGCGAGCTGCGCAGCCTCCCTCCCGACCAGCGCCAGGCCACCCTCAACTCCGATCGCCTCCGCAGCAGCTTCACCGACGGCGAGCGCTCCACCCTCTCCAACCTCGTCACCATCGAGCCGTACCTTCCACCCCCGGCCACAAGCCCCGCCCCTCGCTAGCTCCCCCAGACCGCCCCCGCCAGCTTCATTCGCCCACTTCCGCTGTCCGCTTCCGTGATCTTGGTCATCCCGAGCGGAGCATCGCGAACTCCAATGACCTGCGTTGCCTCTGCCCTCGTATCGCGTCGTAAAAGTCACATCAGAAATCGCCACCTGTGGCAGCCCCGCTTGCCCTAGCTCTTGAGGAAGTTCTTCGCCAGGAACAGCACATTAGCCGGCCTCTCCGCCAGCCTCCGCATAAAGTATGGATACCACTCCCCTCCAAACGGCAGATACACCCGCACCCCGAATCCATCGCGTTTTAGCTGCCGCTGCAGATCGCGCCTGATCCCGTACAGCATCTGAAATTCGAACGCCGCCTTTGGCAGCCCCGTCCCCTCCACAAACCTCCGCAGTTGGTTCACGATCGCCTCATCGTGCGTCGCGATCCCGCAAAAGACGCCGCTCGACGCCAGGTACATCATCAGCGCCACGTAGTTCGCGTCCACATCCCGCTTCCCTGGAAACGCAAGCTCCGCCGGCTCCTTGTACGCGCCCTTGCACAGCCGTATCCGTATCCCCTGCTCCACCAGTCGCTTCGCATCGTCCGCCGACCGGTAAAGATACGCCTGCAACACCGTCCCCACCCGGCCCCGCATCCCTGGCCGCGCATGCAGCCGTTCCGTCATCGCGATGGTGGCCTCGGTATAGGCGGAGCTCTCCATATCGATGCGCACGAACGAATCCACCGCCGCCGCATGCGCCACCATCTCGCCCACGATGCTCTCCGCCAGGCCCACATCGATGTCCATGCCCACCTGCGTCAGCTTCACACTCACATTCGCGTTCAAACTCCTGCTCTCGATCGCGTCTAGCAGCTCGTGGTACACATCGGCGCTCGCCCGCGCCTGCCCCTCCGCGGTCACGCTCTCGCCCAGCGAGTCCAGCGTCGCCGAGATCCCCTCCCGGTTCAGCTGCTCGCACGCGCCGATCGCCTCCGCCACCGTCATCCCCGCAACAAACCGCCCCGAGAGTTTCTTCCCCATCGCCGAGCGCTCCGAGAACGCCCGCATCTGCCTATTCTGAGAGAGCCCAATAAATGCCGATCGCAGCACCAAAACCGACCTCATCCGGCTCTGCTCCAACGCAAACTCCGGCCTCTTCATTCTCCCACGCGAGCGGCGGCGCCGCCCGCACGCTCATTCGGATCCACCCCAACCTCGACACGAGGCACAATCGACCGTTGTCAACTCGACCGCAGCAAGCTCAACACCGCCATCTCGGCCGCGGCACGTTCTCAACCCGCCCCTACTGCCTCACCTCGACCACCGGCTTCACCCCATGCTCCACCTGCGGCGTCACCATCTTGCTCGTATCTTTCAACGCCGCGATCGCCTCGTCGTACCGCCCGCCCACCGAGTTCGCCCGGATCACCGCCATCTCTTCCAGCATCTTCATCCCATCCCGGAGATAACTGATCCGGCTCCGCTCATCGTGCCCCCAGGTCACCGGCACCTCGCGAACCTCATACCTCAGCTTGCGCGCGATAAACAGGATCTCCGGATCGAAGCCCCATCGTTCTATCGTCTGCAGCCGAAAGATCACCTGGGCCGCCTCCCGCCGAAACGCTTTGAAGCCGCACTGCGTGTCCTTGAAAGGCAGGCCCATCACCGTCCGCGTGATCCAGTTGAAACAGCGCCCGAAGAACTGCCGGTAAAGAGGCTGATGTATCGTCTGCCGCGTCCGGTCCATCCATCGCGACCCGATCGCCACATCCGCACCGTCCGCGATCGCCGCCATCAACCGCTCAGCCTCCTCCATCGGAGCCGAAAGATCCGCATCCGTAAACATCACAACCTCGCCCGCCGCCTGCAACAGCCCGTTCCGCACCGAGTAACCTTTGCCCCGGTTCCCCGGGTTCTGCACCAGGTGCAACCGCGGATGCACCTCCATCCATCGCTCCACGATCTCCGGCGTCTCGTCGCTCGACCCGTCATCGACCACCAGCACCTCCGCATCCCAACCCCGCTCCGACACACAACTCATCACACGCCTCAGCGTCGCCTCAATACGCGCGCTCTCGTTATAAGCCGGAATCACAATGCTGAACTGCGGGTGTGCCATGTCGTTCGTGCGCCTCAAGAGGTCTCATTGCAACTGATTTTGGGAAGGCGCTTGCGCACCGCCGTTCATCATACTGCAACCATGCAACTATTGGACGCTGGGATACAACGTTTGATGCACTTCCCCTTCGCCACAGGCAACTCGCCGTCCGGCCACCCTGCTAAACTCCTCTCCATGCCGGAAGACTTCGTCCCCACCCCGCCACCTCCCGCTCCGCAAACGCCCCCGGCCCCCGCGTACGCGCAGTATCCCCCGCAGCCCAGCTTCGGCTACCCTTACGGCGCTCCCCTCGCCCCCCCGCCCAAACGCCGCTCCCCCTGGTTCTACGTCGGCATCATCGGCGGCTCCTTCGCCACCGTCGCCCTCGTCTTCTCTCTCTTTTATTGGGCCGCCATGCGCTCCGCCAATCAGGATGGCGCCCCAGCCTTCGCCACCAGCACCATCGCCGTCATCGACGTCGATGGTGTCATCCTCGATGCCGAAAAGGTCGACACCCAGCTCCGCAAGTTCGGCGACGACTCCACCGTCAAAGCCATCATCCTTCACATCAACTCCCCCGGCGGTGGCGCCGCCGCCTCCCAGGAGATCTACCACGAGGTCCTCCGGGTCCGGCAGGAGAACCACAAAAAGATCATAGCCTCCGTTGAAAGCGTCGGCGCCTCCGGAGCTTATTACATCGCCTCCGCTTGCGACCGGATCTACGCCAACGACGCCTCCGTCGTCGGCTCCATCGGCGTCATCATGGAGTGGACCAACTACGGCGACCTCCTCCGCTGGGCCAAGCTCAAAAACGTCGTCATCCACGCTGGCGAACTCAAGGACGCCGGAGATCCCTCCCGCGAAATCACCCCCAGGGAACAGGTCTACTTCCAGTCCCTCGTCGACAATATGTACGCCCAGTTCGTGCACGACGTCGCCCAGGGCCGCCACACCTCCGACGACAAGATCCGACCGCTCGCCACCGGCCAGGTCTGGACCGGCCAGCAGTCCCTCCCCCTCGGCCTCATCGACAAGGTCGGCGGCTTCCGCGTAGCCCTCATCGACACCGCCCGCTCCTCCGGAATCTCCGGCGAGCCCACCGTCGTTCGCCCCGCCAACGCCAAAAAAGGCCTCCTCTCCCTCCTCACCTCCGATAGCCAGGACATCTTCCCCAACCCCAGCCAGCTCCTCAACCACGCCCCCGGCTTCTACTTCATGTGGAAGTAGCACCAGACAAAAGCTGACACCCGCCGCCACTCGACCGTCGCCCACCGCCGCCTGACTATCGCCTTCAAGTTCACCGCAAAAGCCCCGTCGTCATCTCGACCGGAACAACGAACAGCATCACCGTCCGTTGTGGAGCGGAGAGACCCCGTTTTGCCCCTTGCCCTCCCTGTATCCTCTCCCTGCCTATCCCCACCCCGCCCCAAAAGCAAATCCGGCCCCGCCCCGCATCTCACACATCGCGCGACACTTTTTCCTCTCAGGCAGCCGATCTTCCCCCTGCTGACATCTGACTTTGGAGACTTATCCGTTTTACTTAAGAGGAACTTCAATGCCGGTGTCGACCTCCCCACGCGAAAGGAACCCAACGATGACCAAGGCCGACCTCGTCGAAAAGGTCACCGCTCTCGGTGACCTCACCCGGCGCGACGGCGAAATCATCGTCGATACCCTCTTCGAAGCCGTCATCGGAGCGCTCAAATCCGGCGACAAGATCGAGATCCGCGGCTTCGGCAGCTTCCGTACCCGCCAGCGCAATGCCCGCGTCGGCCGCAACCCCAAGACCGGCGACAAGGTCGAGGTCCCCGCTAAGCGCGTCCCCTTCTTCAAGCCCTCCAAGGAACTCCGCGACACCGTCAACAAGAAGACCCACGGCGGTGAGATCGACGTCCAACTCGCCCCTAAGGTAGAAAAAGAGATCGAAGAAGCCATCGATCCCCACCACCCCCCCGCCATGTAATCCGCCCCACCCCACCGTTCCACAACCTGCATCGCAACCCCAGCTAAAACTCCACCTATCTCACCCCATCGCCCAGCCCCGCGATCCTCCGCGTCAACCTCCCGCGCCCCGTCCCTTCTTCGCCTCGCCTCAGCCGCCCTGCTCACGGCCGCCTTCACCTCCGCGGCCCCCGCCCAGCAACCCCGGAACACCCCCCACTCCGACTTCGCCCAGACTCCCGTCCAAAGAGACAACGCCCTCTCCACCTCCAAACCCGACGACACCGGCGTCCCCGAAGCCAACCCTGCCCGCCCCACCGTCACCAACCCCGCCCACATCCCGCCGGTCGGCTACCTCCAGTTCGAGCAGGGCATTCTCTTCGCCACCGCCACCCCTTCCGGCGTCGCCCACCAGACCTCCCTCGTCCAAACCACCAAACTCGCCGTCCACCCCCGCCTCATGCTCCAGCTCCTCTCCGAGCCTTTCGCCGCCACCCGCCTCCTTCCCGACCCCACCCCGCCCACAGGCGCTCCCACCTCCACCCGCGACCCCGGCGACCTCCTCCTCGGCGTCCAGGGCCTCCTCACCCTCCAGAGCGGCGCTCTCCCCACCATCGCCCTCGCTTACATCCATCGCGTCCGCACCGGCTCCGCTCCAGACCTCGACATCGGCAGCTCCACCCAGTCCGCCAACCTCCTCGTCAGCGGAGACCTCGGCCGCTTCCACTACGACACCAACTTCGGCATAGCCCAGCAGAACGGCCTGGCCCAGCAGAACGCCGCCCCCCAGCCCGCCACCTCCGCCGCCCCCCTCCGCCGCGCCCAGTTCAACCAGTCCCTCTCCGTCACCCACGACCTCCTCCCCGAGCTCCTCGGCCACGACCTCGAGCTCACCGCCGAGCTCTGGCACGTCACCCAGCCCCTCGTCACCACCGCCCGCTCCGGCCTCCCCATCTCCCGCGGCAACGCCGTCGGAGCCCTCTTCGCCCTCGGCTACGCCCTCCGCCCCAACCTCGTCCTCGACGCCGGCCTCGACCACGGCCTCACCTCCACCTCCACCGACTGGCAAGGCTTCGCCGGCCTCTCTTTCCTCCTCCCCCACCGCCTCTGGCCGCACCGCCCCGAAACCTCCCCCCGCATCCACCGCCACCGCCGCTGACCTCCTCCGGGCTATCGTTTACAGTCACTCTTTACCCTCATGCCGCTTTCACTCGCCCAGTTCGTCGTGTCCCTCGAACGCCCTGGCCCAAGTCCAACACCATCTCCTAAACTCCACAAATCTGCCTGCCCGCCCCGAGTCCGCCATCGAAGAGAAACATCCCCCAAAGTACTCGTCCAGCGCCTCCCTCCCTGAACGAGGAGGTCCTGCAACCACTACCAGGGGATCACATCCGATGGGCCGTGACCGACCATCTAAATTCCGTCAAGCGCTCGCTCAATAGGGCGGCTGTGCGGTCAAAGAACACGAAACCCGAGATGGCCGTGAGAAGCCTCGTCCACAGACTCGGATACCGTTACCGGCTGCACGCAGCCGGTCTGCCGTCACTCACTGAACGGAACACCAAAGCCCAACTCCGCCCCCTGCGGCGGCCGTTGCCGCCGCCCCACCACATCCGCCACCTTACCCATATCCCGCCACACCCGCAGCGCCACCGCATTCATGTACAGCCGCCGGATCTCCTCGCGCGAAGCTCCCCGCTCCACATACACGCTCAACTCCCGAAACAAATCCTCCTGCCGCGTCTCCACCAGATACGCCGCCATGCTCACCGCCGGCGAGTTCTCCGGATCGCGCAACTCCTCAACCCCCTGCCGAACCACCCAGTAGTTCCCCTCGTCTCCGTCCCGCACCATCGAATCCACCATCCCCTGCCTCTGTCCGTGACCTGTTTTTCCTGCTCCCTTGCCTTGTCCCTACTTCCCTGACCCTTGCCCTCTGCACTACTCTCTACTCCTGCCCTTCCCCCACAATCCCGATCACCCCCATCATCCGCCCCGCACGCCCCTGCTCCGCCCGGTGCGAGAAGTACCTCCGCTCCCCCTGCTCATCCCGCGCACAGGCGCTACACTCCCCCAGCACCGTCACCGACTCCGCCCGAACACCCGCGTTCACCAGCTGCCGCCGGTTCGCCTCCCATAGGTTCAGCGAGACCGGCGTGTGTATTCGAGACTCAACCTCCGAAGCCCCGCCCCCGAACAGCTCCGCCCCATACCTGAACTCCCTCACAAACCCCGACCGCACTTCATCCCCGACCAGGTAACAGCAGGGCCCGATGGACGGCCCCACCGCCGCAACCAGGTCCGCGGCATCGGTCCCATACTCCTCCCGCATCCGCAGAATTCCCTTCTCGACGATCCTCGCCACGGTTCCCCGCCACCCCGCATGAAACGCCCCGACGACCCTCCTCCGAACATCCGCCACCAACACCGGAACACAGTCCGCCACCTGGATCCCGAGCATCACTCCCGGCACATCCGTCACCAGGCCATCCCCCTCGAGAGCCGCCCGCGCATTCGCCGTTGCCAGCGGTACCTCCCCTCTCCGAACGATCCGGACCACGTCCCCGTGAACCTGCCGCACCGTAACCAGCGAATTTACTCTTCCACCATCGGGATTACCACAGATAGCCTCCAGAAAACGACGACGATTCTCCGCCACATTGGAATCCTCGTCCTCCTCCTTCCACCCTAGATTGAGAGACTTACCGCTATAAACTGAAGTAACACCACCACGACGTCCGCTGAACCCGGCCCGCAGCCATCCCATCCCCCCCCAACTCACTTCGGCAATGTTCATCGCTCCCTTCGCTAACCCCTCTCGCATCTCTCCGTCTACTCCATAACTCGAACATAGCAAGCGATTTATTTGCCCTTCAACGAAATCAATTGCACCCGGACCGTTCCCGGTTGCATCCACCCCAGTGCATCTGTAAGATACCGCGCATCGTAGCTATGAGAGATTCGTGCCCACTCTAAACCCCCACCTCCTCCGCTCCCGCATCGGCAAAGTCTGTGTTGCCATTACCGCTGCAACACCTTCGGAACTACTTGAAAAGGCGACACTTGCGATCAAGGAGAATACCTTTATCGAGGTCCGGTTCGACTACCTGGAGAAGCCTCTCCTCGCGATTCCGAAGCTAAAAGTGCTTCTTTCTGAGAACCCCACCATCACCACCATCGCCACCTGCCGCCGAACACAAGACGGTGGCCGCTTCAACGGCTCCGTCGCGGAAGAGCTCGACATCCTCTCCAAAGCCGCGCTATCTGGCTTTCATCTCATCGACTTACCCCTCCAGTCCGCCGAGGCCTTGAAGGCCACTGGTCTGCAGAAACTCCGGGATACCGGCGTTTCGATCATCATTAGTTACCACGACTTCTCCGCAACAAAAGACCTCAACGGTATTTATGACCGCATCCGTCCCTTCGAATCTGACTTCATCAAGATCGTTCCTACAGCGAAGACCCTCTCCGACAATGTCACCTTGATCCGCTTCCTCGAGCGCATGAACGAGTCGTCGAACATAATAGGTATTTGCATGGGGGAAGCAGGCATCATCTCTCGCGTACTTGGCGTTCGAGCAGGCTCGGTCTTTACCTTCGCCGCGGCAACCCCCGGTGAAGAGACAGCTCCCGGACAGATCGCCGCACGCACTCTTTTTGAGACATATCGAATCGATCAAGTCGATGCGGCCACCAAGGTTTATGGAGTGGCCGGGAACCCCGTTCGCCATTCCCTTTCCCCTCTCATGTTCAACACTGCCTTCCGCAGAGAAACTCTGAATGCTGTCTACCTAGCCCTTCAAACAACCAAGACTAGTGATCTGCTAAAGCTTATTCACGAGATCCCAATCCACGGCGTCAGCATCACCATGCCCCTGAAGCAGGAAATTATGGGGCATTTAGAACGTACAGATCCACTCTCAGCGAAGATCGGAGCCTGCAACACACTTCTCCGCGCGCAGGACGGGAAACTGTACGGATTCAACACCGACGTAGCTGGCATTATCGGCCCCCTGGAAAAACGCATGAGTCTGAACGGGGCGAAAGCACTCGTTCTCGGAGCTGGGGGAGCAGCTCGCGCCGCAGTCTTCGGTCTTCGCGACAAAGGAGCGGACGTCTTCATCCTGAACAGAACGTCCGAAACTGCTCAAAAGCTCGCGAGACAATCGCATTCGAAAGCGATCAAGAAGGAGGCGCTGCCGAAAAATCAGTTTGATCTCATTGTGAATGCAACCCCGATCGGCATGGCCGGACATAAAGGTGGCCCCTTGCTGGATCCCGGCGATCTCAAGGCAAAACTTGTCTTCGATCTTGTCTACAATCCTTTCGAGACTTCCCTGCTTAGGATGGCGCGCCAGCAGAACATCCCCGTTATCAGCGGTATCGAGATGTTTGTTCAGCAGGGCGCTCGACAATTTGAAATTTGGACCGGCAAGCCGGCTCCCGAAGAGGAGATGCTCCGCGTGACTCTTCATGCGCTCCGTCAGCAAGCCGAAGTCGCCGCCACCCCATCTGCCCCCGAATCTACTTCAAGGCCACCCGAATCCAAGCTTCGCACCCGCTTGCCCACCCCAGGTGCTACCAGCGCACCCGCCTCCGCAAAACGCAAGCAAGCCTCGTGAGTTCTCGACAGGGGTGCTCCTCTCACTTTCAGCACCCCCTGTAACTACGTGCTGCGTCCGCTCGATGATGCGATCTTCTCCTCGGCCTTCCGAGTGACAGAATTCGCTTCGTCGTATTTTGCGCCGTCATCGCCCGCCTCCGACCATAACCGTTCGCCAGTGTTGAGCTCTTGTTCCGCCTCACCGCGATCGATCTCCTCGGGACGTAACGCCTCTTCAGCGAGAATCGTCACGCGCTCAGGCAGAACCTCGACGAACCCCCACGCGACAAAGAACCTCTGGTCGCCCGAAGATCCACCGTGCAGCCGGACCTCTCCGGCCCCCAGCTCCGCCAGCAGCGGGGCGTGGCCATATAGCGCCTCGAGATAGCCAGAGGTGCTCGGCAATTCGACCGCGTCCGCCGAGGCGTCGACCAGCACGCGGTCTGGCGTCACCAGACGAACCGCGAGCTTGCCGCCCATACTCGAATTGGGGGTTGTCTCTGCCATGATTACGCCGTCTGCTTCATCTTCTCGGCCGCCGCAAGGACTTCTTCGATTCCGCCCTTGAGATAGAATGCCTGCTCGGGGATGTCATCGTGCTTGCCTTCGATAATCTCTTTGAAGCTCCGCACGGTATCCGCAACCTTGACGTAAGCTCCTGGGATCCCGGTAAAGATCTCGGCGACGTGGAAGGGCTGCGACAGGAATCGTTGCACCTTGCGCGCTCGCGCGACTGTGATCTTATCCTCTTCCGAAAGCTCGTCTATGCCGAGAATCGCGATGATGTCCTGCAGGTCCTTATAGCGCTGCAAAATCCGCTTCACACCTTGGGCCACATCATAGTGCTCCTGCCCGACAATACGCGGAGACAGAATGCGCGAGGTGGAAGCGAGCGGATCGACCGCTGGATAGATGCCCAGCTCCGACAGCGGTCGTGAGAGTACCGTCGTCGCGTCCAGGTGGGCAAAGGTCGTCGCTGGCGCCGGGTCAGTCAGATCGTCCGCCGGAACATAGACGGCCTGCACAGACGTGACCGAGCCTTTCTTTGTGGAAGTGATGCGCTCCTGCAGTTCGCCCATCTCGGTCGCCAGATTCGGCTGATAACCGACGGCTGAAGGCATACGGCCGAGCAGCGTCGACACCTCTGATCCCGCCTGCGTAAAGCGAAAGATGTTATCGATAAACAGCAGAGTGTCGGCGCCCTCTTCATCACGGAAGTACTCCGCGACGGTGAGTCCGGTCAACGCGACCCGGAGGCGAGCTCCCGGCGGCTCCGTCATCTGGCCATAGATGAGCGTGGCTTTACTCTTCGAGAAGTCCTTCAGGTCGATCACGCCGGACTCCTGAAACTCGACCCAGAGATCGTTTCCCTCACGGGTGCGCTCGCCCACACCGGCGAAGACGGAAAAGCCCCCATGCTTGGACGCGACGTTGTTGATCAGTTCCTGAATGACAACCGTCTTGCCCACGCCAGCGCCGCCGAACAGACCGATCTTTCCACCTTTCAAGAAGGGCTGGATGAGGTCGATCACTTTGACACCGGTCTCGAACATCTCTTCCGAGGTGGATTGCTCATCAAAGGCCGGAGCCTGCCGATGGATGGGCAGGTGCACCTTGGCATTCACCGGACCGAGTTCGTCTACCGGCTGTCCGAGCACATTGAGCACGCGCCCAAGCGTCTCGCGCCCGACCGGCACAGTGATGCCTGCGCCGGTATCGATCGCCTTCATTCCACGCACCATACCCTCGGTTGCTTCCATCGCGATGCAGCGTACACGTCCTTCGCCCAGGTGCTGCTGCACCTCGACAACGACGTCGAGCGGCGTCGGGATATTGAAGCCCTCGCTCGAGATCCGTAACGCCTGGAAGATAGGCGGCATATGTTTTTCTTCGAACTGAACGTCAACGGCCGGTCCGCTGATCGATATCACTTTCCCGATGTTCTCTGCCATAGCTCTCTTCGTCCTTACAGCGCCGCTGCGCCGCTCACAATTTCAATAATCTCTTTGGTGATCGCCGCCTGCCGAACCCTATTCATCGTCAGCGAAAGGGCATCGATCATATCCCCGGCATTATTCGTCGCCGAGTCCATCGCCGTCATGCGTGCCGCATGCTCCGCCGCCACGCTTTCCAGAAGCGCATGGAAGATCTGCGTCGCCACATAGCGCGGCATCAGGTGGCGAAACAGCAGCTCCGGCTCCTGATCGAAGATGTAGTCCACTTCGGCGGTGCCAAACTTCTTCGCCTCCGCTTCCATCTCGCTCTCTTCAGCTTCGTCCACGCTGATCCCGGAGGTCTGTGCGGCTCGCGCAGCCGCCTCTCTCTGCTCCTCAGTCATCTCTTCCGAGGAGGCGACATTGTGAGTTCCAAGCTTTTGAATCGGCAGCAGCTTTTCGACGACCACACGCTGCGCAATCACTGACTTGAACTCGTTGAAGACCAGGTAGACCGAATCGATCTCCGCCCGCTCATAACGCTCCACGATCGACTGGCTCACCTTGGTCACTTCGCCGAAATCCAGCTTGACCAGAAGCCCCGTATGATCGCCCGTGACTTCGATCGGCTGCGAACGATGCCGGATCGTCTCGTAGTGCGTCGACAGGTCGTTATCGTAATGCTCTTCGGTGCGCTCGTACCTTGCTTCCGGATAGCGTTTGCGGTAGGTGTCACGCGCCTTCCGTCCGATCGGCTCGATGTCGACGGTCTGTCCTTGCGCACGTCGGTCATCGATGAAGCCTTGCGCGGCTTTCATGATGTTCGAGTTGAATGCGCCGGCAAAGCCTTTATCCCCGGCCACAACCACGACCAGTACATTCTTCTCCTCGCGTTCCACCAGCAGCGGGTGCAGGATGTCGCCCGTCTGTTCGCTATAGAGGTCCGTTCGGCGCACCAGCGACTCGAGTACATTGGTCAGCATTTGCGCGTAGGGCCTGGCCTGCATCGCGTGCTCCTGTGCACGACGCAGCTTTGCCGCCGAGACCATCTTCATCGCCTTGGTGATCTGCCGCGTGTTCTTCACACTGCGAATGCGGCGCCGTAGATCGAGAACGTTTGCCATGGTCTATGCCTTTGCCGGGCTCGCGCCGTCCGCGATCTCCTTTGGCACACCGGAAGCCGAACCCTTCGGCTGATTCTGATCCTTCCGGTCTCTGCGCTCTGCTAGGAAGCCCGCTTTATAGTCACTAACCGCGGCGGTCAGCTTGCCTCTGAGGTCATCGTCGAGCGCCTTCTTTGTCGCGATGTCTTTCAACACCGAACCAGACGATCCCTCGAGGTATTTGTAAAAGCCGTCCTCAAACGCGCGCAGATCCGCGACCTGGACATCGTCCAGAAGACCGTTCGTTCCGGCAAACAGGATCGCAACCTGGTTCTCAAACGGGAGTGGCTGGAACTGCGGCTGCTTCAGCAACTCTGTCAACCGCTGGCCCCGGCTCAACTGCTGCTGCGTGACCTTGTCGAGATCGGAACCGAACTGCGAGAAAGCAGCCAGCTCACGATACTGGGCCAGGTCGAGCTTCAACGTCGCGCCAACCTGCTTGGTCGCCTTCGTTGCGGCCGCAAAGCCCACGCGAGAGACTGAAAGACCAACGTTGACCGCCGGTCGTACACCCGAGTTGAAGAGATCCGTCTCAAGGAAGATCTGGCCGTCGGTAATCGAAATCACGTTCGTGGGGATATAGGCCGAGACATCGCCAGCCTGGGTTTCGATGATCGGAAGAGCCGTTAGCGAGCCTCCGCCCAGCTTCTCCGACAGCTTCGACGAACGCTCCAGCAGACGGGAATGCAAGTAGAACACATCGCCCGGATAGGCTTCGCGACCCGGTGGACGGCGCAGCAGGAGCGAGATCTCGCGATAGCTGGCGGCATGCTTTGAAAGATCGTCATAGATCACCAAGGCATGCTTCCCGTTATCCCGAAAGTACTCGCCGATCGCGGTCGCGGCGAAGGGGGCCAGGTACTGCATGGGCGCCGGTTCGGAGGCGGTTGCCGCCACCACGATCGTGTAAGCCATGGCTCCAAACTTCTCGAGCGTCTGAACGACCTGCGCCACCGAAGATCGCTTCTGGCCGATCGCGCAGTAGATGCAAATGAGGTTGTTTTTAGCGGAGTTGATGATCGTATCCAGCACGATTGCCGTCTTGCCGGTCTGCCGGTCGCCGATGATCAGCTCGCGCTGGCCGCGGCCGATCGGAATCATGGTATCGATCGCCTTGATGCCCGTCGCCATGGGCTCACGAACGCTCTGACGATCGATCACGCCCGGAGCCAGGCGCTCCACGGGTAGGGTCTGGTCCGTGTTGATCGGGCCTTTATCGTCAATCGGCTGACCAAGCGCATTGACCACCCGGCCGATCATCGCATCACCTACGGGCACCGACATGATCTTGCCGGTGCGCTTGACCTGGTCCCCTTCGCTGATCTCGGTGTAGTCGCCCAGCAGAACCGCGCCCACCTGATCCTCGTCGAGGTTCATCGCCAAACCAGCTACGCCATGAGGAAACTCAATCAGCTCGCCTGCCATGACCTTATCGAGCCCGTGTACGCGCGCGATACCGTCGCCCAGCGAGATAACCGTGCCGACCTCGTCCACCTGAATGCGCTGCTCGTAGTTCTCAATCTGCTGTCGAAGCAGTTCGGTGATCTCATCCGCTTTGATCGCGTTTCCCTGTGCCATTGTTCTCTTATCCTGGGTTGCAGAAGTTCGTTTGAAGCGTGTTACAGAAATTTGCTTAGAGCTGAAATCTACTCTCTAGGAAAGTCCGGGCGCCGCCTCAACCATCTGCGTCCCAGCCAACCTCTGCCTCAGTACGGAAAGCTGAGCTTTGACCGATCCGTCGTATACCGTTGACCCAATCCTAACGACAACCCCACCCAGCAGCGAGGCGTCCTGCAGATAGGTGGTGCGCACCTTAGCCCCAGCCTTCTTTGCAACCTGCTCTTCGAGCTCTCTGCGGTCCTGCTCGTTCAACGTATGCGCGCTGATGATCTCGGCCTCGAGAACACCTGCTTGCGTGTCCGCAACGGACGCGTAATCGGTCAGGATGTCGTTCAACTCCGCCAGACGCTGATGCTCAATAATGACTGCAATAAAATTCCGCACCTGTGGCAAAAACTCGAGGCGTCCGGCGATCGCATCCAGAATCCTCACCTTCTGCTCCTGCGCGATCGATGGGTTCATCAGCACCTCGCGCAGCTCACGGCTTTCGCCGAGCGTCGCCGCAAAGTCGGCGAGCTGCTGTTGCGCCTTGGAGATGTCGAGGTGGCTCGCAGCGGCCACCTGAGCAAACGCGCGCGCGTATCGGGAAGAGAAGACAGCCATTAGTTGTGGCCTTCCCTTTCATCATCCCCGGTAAGCCGGCGCGCAAAGCTCTGCACCAGCAGGCGATCCGTCTCTGCGGTAACCACAAGCTTCTTTGCCGCTTGGTCGATCGCCAGATCCGCGGCGAATTGCTGGATCTGACGCCGCGCCTGCGTGGTTGCAGTCGCAATCTCCTGCTCGGAGGCTGCCATGATCTTTTGCTTCTCCTCCTCAACCGCCGCCTTCAACCGCTGCTCCTCCGCAACGGCATCCTTTTCAGCCTGCTCACGCATCGCGGCAATCTGTTCATCCAACTTGCTTAATCGGTCCTCGACACTGTTCATACGCGCGCTCGCCTCTTCCGTCGCCATGCGGGCGTCCCCAAGATGCTTCTGAATCGCACTTGTCCGGTTCCGGAAAGTCTTCGGCAGCGACCTGGCCAGGAACAGCCCGATCAACAGCGCGAGAACGGCAAAATTGGTTACTTCAAAAACTGTCGCGGCCTGCTCGGGGTCCATCCCAAGCTTTGCCCCGAGGGTCTTCACGATTGCCGAGTGCTTGTAGGCATCGTTGTCGTCAGCTTCGCGCCGATTTGCTTCAGGAGACCGCGCCTCCGGTGTGCTGCTCTGTCCGGCCGGCTCGACGCCCGGGGCCGACTGGCTAGATGCCTGGGCGCGCATCGCTGGAGCCGGCCCGGCCAATAGCGCTGCCAGGATCATGAGAGTAAACGCGACGGGCTTCAAAAGCTCTGCAGCTGTCCGTCTCAGGAAAACCTTCATTGAACAGCCTCCGGAAACGACGTCCCAGCAGGCAGAACAGCTCTCAATATCCTGGAGCTAAGCTCTGCACTCATGGCTTCAATCTGCTTCCGAGCTGAGCCGGCACTCTCTTCAATCTCACCGACAGCGGCTTTTACCCGCTCTTGAGCTAATCGCCGAACCTCGTTCAACGCCGCCTCGCGCTCTCCACTCCAACGCTGGAGTCTCTGCTCCCTGTCGGCAAAAAGCGCCGCCTTGGCGGTACGCAGTTTGTCCTCATAGACCGTGGTCTCAGCCTCAGCAGCAGCCAAAGCCCCGCGAGCCTGCTCTACTGCCCCGCTGGTCCGAGCGCGACGCTCTTCTAACGTCTTGTCCAAAGGACGACGCACGAGCGCCTCATAAGCCGCGATGAGTAAGACAAACAGGATCATCGTCGGCACAGAGCCGAGCACAAGCCCGCCGAGTTGGTGAAAAATCAGATCCATGGAATTTGGAATGCGACTGGCGCCGCGACGGAGATGCTATCCGGCACCAACTCTCACAGACATTCGCCAGAAAAAAACGGCCTGGGAGCAAGCAGAAGGTGAGGAGGTACAGTTACTTTCTAGCAAACGGATCTCTGGAGTGTCAACCATGGTTGTGCGGTAACCGCTCACTCCGGGCGGAAAACGCGCAGCCCAGCCCTCGAAAAACTTAACCGGCCAGGTTACTTCCGGGCTACACTAGTCACACCAACCCGACCCATGTCTGGGTCACATAGGCCGCGTGATCAGGGGACACCACCTCCGCTCCCCTCTCAGGCGGCCTATGCTGTGCCTGGCAGCAACTCACGCAGCTGAAATTTCCGGTAACGGTTCAGCAACGAAGCCGGCCCGATAGCGGTCAGATAGGCAAGATTTCCTTCAAAGCGTTTCTGCTCGATCGTCGCCCCTGCTTCCAGCGCTGCCATTGCACGTCCCTCCGACTGCGGTAGACGGAACCTGACCTCTAGGAGCGGATCTTCCGTCAAGGATGCGTCAATTGCCTTCAAAAGATCCTCCAGCCCGGTTCGCTTGAGCCCGGAGACCGCCACAGCTCTTGCCCGATCTAGGCCCAACCGGTGCTCGGCGGGAACAAGATCGATCTTGTTCAGAACCTCGAGCACCGGCGTCTGGCTCACTTTGAGCTCTCCAAGTACCTCCAGCACCTGCTCGCGTTGCTCTTCCATCATCGGACTGGATGCGTCCTGAACATGCAGCAGCAGCTCCGCCCGTTCCACCTCCTCAAGTGTCGCGCGAAAGCTCGTGACCAGCGTATGCGGCAGATCGCGGATGAAGCCCACCGTATCGGAGAGCAGGATCTTTCTTCGAGATGGCAGCTTCAGCTGCCTCAGCTTCGTATCGAGCGTGGCGAACATCCGCGACGACTCCAGCACGCCAGCCTCAGTCAACGCATTGAACAGCGTACTCTTGCCCGCGTTCGTGTATCCCACTAAGGCAACCACCGGGACCGGCACGGCCTCTCTTCGCTGTCGCTGCTGCCGGCGGATCCGCCGCACCGACTCAAGCTGCTCCTTAACGTGATCGATGCGAACATTGATCTTCCGGCGATCGGTCTCGAGCTTCGTCTCTCCTGGACCGCGTGTTCCGATGCCGCCACCAAGTTGGCTCATCGCCTTTCCGTGTCCAGCCAGTCGCGGCAGCTGGTACTCAAGCTGTGCCAGCTCCACCTGCAGCTGGCCCTCCCTCGTCCTTGCGTGTTTAGCGAAGATGTCGAGAATCAATTGGGTTCTGTCGATGACACGGCACGGAAGCCGGTCATCCAGATTGCGAAGTTGCGAAGGCGTCAAGTCGTGATCGAAGAGCACGAGGCCAGCTCCCGTGGAAGCCACAACTCCTTCGATCTCCTCCAGCTTGCCGTGCCCAACCAATGTCGCCGCATCCGGCCGGCCACGCCGCTGGTGCAGCGTCGCCACAACCTCGGCGCCCGCGCTTCTTGCCAGCTCTTCAAACTCCGCGACCGCGGCATCGACCTCGTCGGAGGTCCGCTCCGGATGGGGGTGGCCTCCCACCTCTCCCTTGCTGGGTTCTTCTCCGCCCTGTTCTCTGGCCGTTGCCGCCGCACTGCGTGCCAGCATCGCCGCCGAGCTCAACTTGCGGCGGTTGCCTGTAAAATGCACCGCTACCAAAACAGCCTTTTCAGCATCTCGGCGTGGACCGGCATGTCCGGCCGAAGCCGGAGCCGTGTTGGCCGCGTCTAGGCCCCCAGCTAGGGCTAAGTCTCCGCGTTCAGGCTTCTTCGTTGTTGCCAATATTTACTGGCCCCCAGCTGTCCCAGCGGCTTCGCCGACGGGTCCTGTCGAACTGGCAGGCCGGTGCTGCTCAACCCGCCCCTCGCCTCTGGGCTCCGGCCGAACCTCCCCGTGCGATGGCCCGCGGCCACTCACAACCGTGGAGATCGCATGCTTGAAGATCAGCTGCTCCTGACTGTTGTTCTCCAGCAGCACGGAATACTTATCGAAGGACCGGATTCTTCCGGTCAGCTTTACACCGCTCACCAGGTAAATCGTGATCGGGCTCTTGTCCTTTCGGACGGTGTTGAGAAATGTGTCCTGGATATTCTGTGCCGGCTTCGAATCCATGGGGCCGATCTCCTCTTTTCCTCTGTTTTCCTGCACTCAAGCTCTGCCATGCCTCAACGCATCTTCAGCAAGCTATCGGATCGCTTACTCCGCGATAACAACAAGGTCTCTCACAATACGACCATCGCCCTCCGAATTTCAACCCTGGCTGCCGAAAACATCTGCAAATCAGCTCTCAATATCTTTTCATTTCGGCCTGCTCTCGACCCATCAACAGGCATTTACCATGACCGGGATGGCCCAGCGGACCTCCGACCCTATTGTGATGCTCGATCTCTCCCGGCAGTTCTCCGAAATACGGGAAGAGGTCCTCGCTGCCATCGAACAGGTCTGCGATTCCCAACAGTTCATCCTCGGCCCCCAGGTGCAGACCTTCGAGGCCGCTGCCGCCAGCACATGTGCCGTTCCTCACGCCATCGGCTGTGCCAGCGGAACGGACGCCCTCTGGCTTGCCATGGCCGCCTCAGACATCGGTCCCGGCGATGCCGTCATCACCTCACCCTTCAGCTTCTTCGCGACTGCCAGCTCCATCCTGCGTTGCGGCGCTCAGCCTTTGCTCGCGGACATCGACCCCCTCACTTACAACCTCTCACCGACAGCAGTGGAGGCGGTTGTCCAGGCCCACTCCGATACCTCCTCACGCCTGCGGGCCGTCATGCCGGTTCACCTGTACGGCCAATGCGCGGATATGGATGCGTTCACAGAAATCAAGCACAAACATGGGCTCCTGCTCATCGAAGACGCCGCCCAGGCCTTCGGAGCCGCGTGGAGGAACACCCCCGCAGGTGCTCTGGGAGACGCCGCCGGGTTTAGCTTCTACCCCACCAAGAACCTGAGCGCCATGGGCGACGCCGGGCTCGTCACCACCGCCTCTGCCGCTGTCGACGAGCACTGCCGGTCGCTTCGCGCCCACGGCATGCGCCGACGCTACTTCCATGACGAAGTCGGTTGGAACTCGCGTCTGGATAGTCTCCAGGCAGCCGTCCTTGAGGTGAAACTCCGGCACCTTCCGCGCTGGAACGCGCGACGCCGTGAGGTCGCCACCCGCTATGACGCTCTTTTTAAGGAGGCTGGCCTCGTTATCCCACCTCGAACTGGGTCCGTGAGCCCGGCCAGGGATGGGATCGCCCTGCCATTTGTGGATCCGCGCGCCACACATGTCTTCCATCAGTACGTCATTCGCGCCCCCAGGCGGGATCAGCTTCGGCGCCACCTCTCGGATCGAGGCATAGCCAGCGAAATCTACTACCCGCTTCCTCTTCATCAACAGGCTGCCCTGGCGAATCTTGGTTACAGGACCGGCGACTTCCCAGCCAGCGAGACCGCCGCGGCGGAGGTTCTCGCCCTTCCCATCTACCCCGAACTTCGAGACGACGAGCAGAAGGCCGTCGTGGACGCCATCCGAGCCTTCTATGCCTGACACTCCGCTTGCTTTAGCGGCGTCTCTTAGCCTTCTTCTCCGCCACCGGTTGCGGATGTGCGGGTTCGGGAGCCGTTGTTCCTGGCGCAATCACCCGCCGTACCAGATTGCCCTCCAGCCTATAGGTCTTGACCATCGTCTTTGAAGGGGTCACTGCGCCCGTGACTGGATCGGGAACCACGGCCGGAGCATCCGCCGTGAGTATGCGATAGCTGAAGGTGGGCGCCTGCACCGCCGCCGCCAGCCCTCTCCCGTACAGGTCTCCTGCCAGCTTCACCTCGACCGGCAGGAATCCCTCGATGTTTCTCTCCCGAAAGCCAGTCTCGTACCGGTGCTTCTTTACGTTCCACGTGAAAGCCCGGACCTGATCGAAGTCATACGGCAGCCCAGCCTTGTACGGACTCAGCACCGTCACGTACTCCGGAACATTCTTGTCATCCATCGGAGCCTCCGGATCATTTACCTTCGCCAGCAGGTACGCCCCGACGATCCGCTGCCCCTCTGAGTACCGCGTCAGCGTATCCGGCGCATCCACGTCCATCATGCGGCTCAACAGCCATCCGGTCCGGCCCTGGGAATCGCGCACCAGCCACCAGTCCTCCATCGGAGGTCCTGAAGGCAAGGGAGCCGCCGCTATCTTCTTCCCTCCCGCGCTCCTTCCACTCGCCGAAGCTATCGAAGCCGCCGCGGGGATCGAGGCCGACGCCGTGGCCGAAGCTGCCTTCTGTCCGGGCGGAAGAACCTTCTCAAGCGTCGCCCTGCGCAGCAGCTTCAGCTTCTCGCCTTCGGACAGGCGGTAAAGCTTCTCGGTGTCGCGACCCGGCCTCAGGTGCATGTAAACCTCGTCGCGCACCACCGCAGACGCCACCGCCGGATCCTTCGCATGCTCCGTCTTCAACCCATCGAAGCCATTCGCGACCTCCTGCGACGCGACGACCTTCTCGTCGATCCAGCCAAGCTCCCCCTTGGACGTCTGAACTCGTAGAAATCGCCGGCCGTGCTCCAGCACTTGCAGCCGGTCGCCATTTTCCACGGTTCCCGTCCGGTTCGAAACTGCCGCCACTCGATCTCGCAGAAAAGTCTGCTTTGCCGTCACATAGACGTACTGCTTCTGCAGCTTCGGTCGAAGCCGTGAGCACCCACCGATCACGATGCAGCTACTCAACAGAACGAACTTCAAAGTGCGGGTAACGGCAGGCGTTCTCAACCAGGTCAAAGTAGCGATCCACTCCACGGCACTCAGTTCGCCTCATCCTTCATCATATCGGCTGCAGCCGGCGCCCCTGCCCTGATCGCCCATCCTGCCGAGCTCTGGAACCACCCCAGCCGACTGTTCCTGTCAATCTCGTCAGTGAACCAGCGCTACCAATGTCGATCCCGCCGGATCTGTCCCGCTCGCGGCCGTCGCCGCGATATCCAGCTTCCCCGGAACTGTCGCGTCAAAGCTGTACATGGTCAGATCCGGCGACCCACCCGTGGCCGCCGCGAGGAGATACTTGCCGGTACGATCCGCAACCAGCGAGGTCACCAACGTTCCGCTCGCATACGGCGATCCACTCAATGACGTCAAAGCCCCGCCCGCCCCTATGGAATAGCCTGAGATCGATCCGTCCGCCCGGTTCGCCGCATATACATATTTGCTGGTTGAGTCCAACACCACATCGAAGGTCCCCTGACCCGCAGCAAACGGAGAGCCGGAAATGGAACTTAGGAATCCGGCCGCACCGATCGTGTAGACCGCGATCCCTCCATTCTTTCCGCTCCGCGCGATATACAGGGTAGACCCGCTGCTGTCAGTGATCAGTGAGTTGTCGCTGGTCTGCGTGGTGTCCGCGGGAAGATGCTGGCTGCTGAGGGCCTTTCCCGTCGATGTATTCAAGGTAAAAACGTGATCACCGCCCGTACCAAGCGCCGCAAATACATAGTTCCCGGCAGGTGATACGCGCAGCATCATCGGCGATGAGACCGCACCCGTCGACGTATAGGCCGCCCCCTCGAATGTAGCAATCGTCCCCGTTGTCTGGTTGATCTTCCACTCGTCCAGGGTAGAGGTCTGGCTATTCAGGCCGAACAGCCACTGTCCATCCGGCGAAACCGCCAACGCAAGCTCAATCCCAATTGCAACGCCTGCCAGCTGTGTCGAGGTGGCCAGCGATCCGTCCGAGTTGATCCTGAAGGCATACAGCGCGCCCGGCCCAGCAACGTACAGAAAGTTGTTCGCTCGTGTGACCACTGCGGCTTGCGGCACGAAACCCAGCGAATACGGAGAGTTCGGCGTCGGCGTCAGCGTCCCTGTTCCAATCGAAAATCCACTCACAGTTTGTGTTGCCGTGTTGAGCACATACGCGTAGTTCGCGCCCGAGCCCCCGATCGTCGTTCCCCCGCCGCCGCCCGTTCCAGTCTCCTTCACGAAAAAATTGTCGCAGCCTGTCAGCAAAGGCATCGTCCCGAGCAGAATCAGTGTCGCCGTCATCCCTTTCGCGGCTCCGATCCAGCGTTTCCATCCCTGCATCGCTTGCGACATCACGATTCACCTCTTCAACATCTTCTCAGTGCAAGCGCTTCTGCGAAAGCCTTATGTGATCCGTCGGACATCCTCGATCTATAATCCGCCGCATGGAAGCTCTTCTCCGGCGGCATCTGCCTGTTCTCGCCGCTGCCCTTATTAGCTGTTCCGTCGTTCTCTGTTTCGTCAACCCGGGTCCAGCCTCCGCTCATAGCGGCGCTGCCCCGGTTTCCACTGCTGAGCATGCCCAGATCGAACGCGAACTCCGCGCGGATCTGGCCTTTCTCGCCGATGACGATCTCCACGGCCGCGGTTCCGCGACTCGCGACGAGCATATCGCTGCCCTGTTCGCCGCCTCGCAACTGCAAGCCCTCGGGCTCGAGCCCGGCGGCGACAATCACACCTTTATCCAGCGCAGCGCGATTCCGTCACCCCTTCCCACTCGCCTGGCTCAGCAGATGTCCAGGTTCGAAGACACGCCCCGGGTTGAGACCTGGAACGCTGTCGCCGTCCTCCGCGGCACCGCACCGGAGCCCGAAGCCATCCTCCTCACCGCACACCTCGATCACCTCGGGATTGCTAAGCCCAACCCGGACAAGCCAGGCTCCGACCTGATCTACAACGGAGCCGACGACGACGCATCCGGGACTGCCGCCGTCCTCACCCTCGCTCACATCCTCGCCACCGGCCCAAGCCCTCGCCGGACCGTGATCTTCGCGCTCTTCGGATCGGAGGAGATAGGCGGCTTTGGCGATCGCGCCTTCCTCGCGCATCCACCCCTTCCACTCGCTGCAATCGTCGCCAACCTCGAATTCGAGATGATCGGCCGCCCGGACCCGGCTGTCCCCCCCGGCACCCTCTGGCTCACCGGCTTCGATCGCTCCGACCTTGGCCCCGAACTCGCCAGACACGGCGCTCACCTCGTCAACGATCCACACCCCAAGGAACAGTTCTTCCTCCGTTCCGACAACTACGCCCTCGCCACCCAGGGCATCATCGCCCATACCGTCTCGAGCTTCGGTCTGCACAAGGACTACCATCACCCATCAGATGAGCTCGCCACAATCGATTTCGCTCACATGACGGAGGCGGTCTTCTCCATGATCAAGCCCATCCGCTGGCTCGCTTCCACCGACTGGAAGCCGTCTTGGTCTCCGGGCGGCCGGCCTTCAGCAGAGTTGCCCAGCCCACACACATCCACGCCCAGCCCTCCACCGGCACCCGCTTCCAGCCCCAACTAGACGAAATCCGGCACAGGACGCGCACTTCCCGCCGCCAGTTCAGTTCAGCCGTTCGCGATCGCCTTGACCGAAGCGCCAATCCAGCGGACGCCGCCCATCAGGCTCGGCATTCTCCTCATGCCAGTGCTCAATACTCGTCTCACCCCGCTTCCAGCACAACATCACAATCCCTCCCTCCACCTGACATGGCAGGTCCAGCAGGCCGGTCGGCAGGTCATGCACCTTTGCCCCGATCTCCTCAATCTCTTTCAGCGTCGCACTCGCCTCCCCGACGGACCTGTCCCGCTCCGCCCTCCTTCGCGCCGCCGCGGCCACATCGACGTGCATACCCCCGGAAAGGAAGATCATCCGGTTCAGTTCCTCCATTTCCAGCTCCAGCTCGGCTCCCCGAACCGTGGCCCGCTGCACCCGCAATATCAGGGCTTCCAAGACTGGCAGAAGCGTCTGCGCTTCGCCTAACGTGAAGGTCTTTCCCATTCCCTCTTCTCTCCCTCTTCTCTCCCTCTTCTCTCCAGGATCATTGGATGACCCAAACTCGCCAAAGTGACCGGCTGCCCCAATCGTGACCCGGCCACCCCGTCTCCGACGTCGAACTCATCACCGACTGGCTCAGCGAGGGAGGCCTCGGCCGCATCCGGCCAAACTACACATCAGCACCACCGTACCGCCCTTTCCTGCTGATCCATTTGTTCCGCAACAACGTACCCCGTATCATGGGGGCACGTATGCCGAGCTTTCAGGACAGCGCTGTCATCTTCTTTATCGCACTGCTCCTCTTTGGCCCCAAGAAGCTCCCCGAACTCGCCCGCCAGCTCGGCAAGCTCATGGGCGAGTTCCGCCGCGCCTCCAACGAGTTCCGCATGCAAATGGAAGATGAGCTCCGCGTTAGCGAGCAGGCAGAGAAGCAGAAACAGATTGCGGCCATCGAAGCCGCAGCTCCGGTCCCGCCTGCAATCACCAGCGGAGAGGTAAACACCATCGCTTCCCCCATGGCGGAAGTCGCAGACCCGATTGAAGATCCTCTCGACAGCCATCCGCATATGCCGCCCCCGGATCGCCACACCTTTTTCGATACCACGCAATCGGTAGGCGACCTCCCAAAACCCCTTCCTATCGCAACCTCGGGCGACCTCAACCTGATGCCCCCCGCAACCGGCCTCCCCGTCGGCCGATCGACGTCGACCAGCGATAGCTCCGCTCTCTCGGCCGTCTTCGAAGCCATTCCTCCCGCGCCGGAACGCAACGCGGGGTCGCACCCGGAACACCCCGTTGAAGCTCCCGCCGCGTCCGACGAGGCCATGACCCATGGCTGACGTGATCGAGAACGTCCGCGCAGCAGTCAGCGACCGCGCAGAGCTCCCCGGCATGAGCCTGATGGAGCACCTCACCGAGCTCCGCAAGCGCCTCATCCACTCCGTCGCGTATCTGTTCGTCGGCTTCGCCGTGGCCTATGCCTTCCACGAACGTCTCTACGGCATCATCCAGGCCCCGCTCGACAAGCTCCACATCGCCCTCAACTACACCCACCCCACCGATCCCCTCAACCTCTACCTCAAGACGGCGCTCTACGGCGGCTTTATCCTGGCCGGGCCATTCATCCTCTACCAGCTCTGGCTCTTCATCTCGCCCGGGATGTACGCGCACGAAAAGCGCTATGTCATTCCTTTCATGGTCGTCACGGTGGTGCTCTTCCTGGGTGGGGCCTGGTTCGGCTATCACTACGTCTTTCCCGGAGCTCTTCGCGTCCTGATCGGCGACTTCGGCAAGAAGTTTAACGCCGTCCTCACCATCGACGACTACACCAACTTCTTCCTCGCGATCGTCCTCGGTCTGGGCGTCACCTTCGAGCTGCCCATCGTCATCTTCTTCCTCGCCCTGTTCGGCGTCGTTGATGGCAAGTTCCTCCTGCGCCACATCCGCTATGCCATCCTCATCATCTTCATCATCGCCGCCATCATCTGCCCCACGCCCGACCCACTCAGCATGTGCATTTTCGCCGCGCCTATGCTCGTCCTCTACATGATAGGAGTCGGCGCCGCTTTCATCGTTCATCCAGCTCGCCGCAAAGCCCGTGAAGCGAAAAAAGCCGCATGACGTCCGCCCCCCGTGACCAGGTAATCTCTCTTTCTCACGGTCGAATCAAGAACCCCATTCTCCGGCTTTCGCTTCTCATTCCCTTCGGCCTCCTTATTCTAGGCGGCCGCGCTCAACAGCAATCCGCGGCGCACTTCAGCGGGCAGACCGCATTCAACCTGACCCAACAGTACCTCGAAGCTGCCCCCAAACGCTGGGTTGGCTCCGACGGTCACGCCAAAGCAGAAGATTTCATCAAGCGGCACTTCGCCCCCGAAGCCGCCAAAGGAAACCTTGAAACCGACAGCTTCTCCGCCAGCACGCCCATCGGCCTCCTTCCCATGCGCAACTACATCGTGCGCTATCCCGGCAAGAAAGATGGTGTCATCGTGCTCGCCAGCCATTATGAGACCAACTACTGGCTGAAGGACAATAATTTCGTCGGTGCCAACGATGGGGCCGCCACCACCGCCCTCCTGATCGAAATCGGCAACTACCTCCGCGCACATCCCCCTGTGGGATACAGCATCTGGCTCGTGTTCTTCGATGGTGAAGAGTCCATCAGACCCGCGTGGACCGGCTCCGATTCTCTCTACGGCAGCCGCCACCTCGCCGCCAAATGGTCGGCCAATGGCACCCTGGCCACCATCAAAGCCTTCCTGCTGGCCGACATGATCGGCGACAAAGACCTCAACATCGACAAGGACGCCAACTCCACCCCCTGGTTGCTCGACATGCTCAAGGTCGCGGCCAAAGACACCGGTCACAGCAGCTCTCTTTTCAAGAACGAGACCCAGGTGGAAGACGATCACCTCCCCTTCAAACAGCGCGGCGTCCCTGTTCTCGACATCATCGACCTCGACTACGGCCCACCCACCCGCGAGCGCCCGGAGGGCAGCTTCCACCACACCGAGCAAGACACCCTCGACAAGGTCAGCCCACATTCCCTCCAAATCTCCGGCGATCTCTTCCTCGCTATGCTCCGCCTCATCAATCAGCGCGGGTGATCGGCACCGCTCAGCGGAGCCAGCAGACCGTCTGCCGCGTTGGCGGGCCTGATCCCAGCTCCGTCGCCGATCTTCGCTCAGGCTCTCTCCAGGACGGGATCCCTGGGTAGACACACGGAATTAGGAGCACGAGTCCGCCTTCCTCTTGCTGTACCCCCGCCCTCACCCGCATCCTAATCTCATGCCATCCGCCACGCCGATCTCTCATTGGATTGGCTTCCACCTGTTTCTTCTGGTTCTGCTCGCGGCAGAGTTCCTCTTCGCCCGGCGACCGAGCAATCGGCCTCCGCTTCGCAGCGAAGCCTCCGCCCACCGTACCGCGCTCGTCTCCACCGTCCTCTGGGTCGCCGCGGCAATCAGCTTCTCCGCCTTCATCTTCATCACACTGGGCTCCCGGTCCACCACCGAGTACCTGGCCGGCTACGCCATCGAAGAGTCCCTCTCGATCGACAACCTCTTCCTCTTCCTCTTGCTCTTCCGCGTCTTCCGCATTGAACCGGCAAACCAGCCCCGCGTACTCTTCTGGGGAGTCGCCGGCGCCATCGTCATGCGCGGCGCTTTCATTGCCGCCGGGATCGGACTGCTCCAGCACTTCCACTGGGTGAGCTACGTCTTCGGCGTCGTCCTTCTAATCGCCGCAATCCGTCTGCTCAAGCCGGAAGAAAAGCAGGAGAGCGAGACGACACCTCGCTGGATCCGCTGGATCTCTCGCATCCACCCGGTTAGCCTCCGACAGGACGCCTTCTTCGTCCACGAAAACGGCCAGCGAATGGCTACCATGCTAATGCTTGCGCTCGTCGCCATCGAGCTTACGGATGTCGTCTTCGCCCTCGACTCAATCCCCGCCGTCCTCTCCATCACGCGCCATCCCTTTCTCGCCTATACCTCCAACATCATGGCCGTAATGGGCCTCCGTTCCCTCTACTTCCTCCTTGCACGCCTGCTTACCCGGCTGCGCTTCCTCCACTACGGTCTGGCCGCCGTTCTCGCGTTCGCAGCGCTCAAAATGCTCGCCGCACCGTGGATCGAGGTGGGAGCGCTCACATCGCTCGCCGTGATCGTGGTCGTTCTCGCGACCACCGTCTTCCTCTCCCTCCGTGCTCCAGCCCAGAACTAGTAACTATGCCCAGTCGATAATCACAGTGATGTTTGCGACCTGTGCGTCTGTCCAGTTACTTCTGGAAGCACAGCTGGAGATCCACACCGCCAGAGAATTCGTGATGTGAAATCACGAGCTCCAGAGCCTATCCTCGCCAAATCGGCCCAGTTTGGGAACTCCCGAGGGAAAACGCTCAGGTCTACATGCAAGAGGAAAGACTTTTCCTGCTCTCCCACAGCTATCCCATAGAACAAAGTTAAGTTACTAAAGTCTGCACACCCATTCCGAAGTGGTGACCAGAGCACACTTAAGCCGACCGCCTCAAATTAGGACACTGCTTGGATACTTTGGCACCGTCCTTGCAATACCTATCGGCATGCTAAGTCTGTATGTCTCTTCTGGAGTCGAGGCGCAACTTCGGTTCTCCTGTAGAGAGGAGGACCACAGACATGCAGACAGCCAGATCATTCATCGGGATGGACGTCCACAAGGCGACCATCTC
>JAABUL010001285.1_pt1 | contig 48515 bp, 41 predicted proteins | sample 5559151 | NCBI WGS metagenome assembly JAABUL01 (sample SAMN10711876, study PRJNA513368) | rock metagenome | isolation source: Antarctica rocks | place: Antarctica: Victoria Land, Pudding Butte sud
GGCCCAACGGCCTGCACCCGGACCAGCACGATCTGGTCTTCGTGCCGGGCAGCCGCACGGAGATGTTCATCACCGCCTCCGACGGCGGCATGGTGCGGCAAAGTGGCCCGTTCGTCGACCGCTCGAGTCAGTGCAACAGCCGCGGACTGTCCGGGGCTGACCTGACCGACTGCCGCATGTTCCTGAAGGCGATCCCCACCTTCAACACCGAAATCAACAGCGGCCTGTCGACGCTGATGTTCCAGAGCATCTCGGTGGGGCAGCAGGACGCCCTCCAGGCCGGCACCCAGGACAACGGGACGTTCGAGACCGACCTGAAGCGGGGTTGGTTCGAGTCGGTGGGCGGTGACGGTGGTCAGTCCGGCTTCAACCCGAAGACGAACTCCATCCGCTACCACTCCTACTACGCGCCGCAGCACGACGTGAACTTCCGCGGCAACGACCCGGCCGGCTGGGACTGGATCAGCGACCGGCTGCTGGCCAGCGGCGAGGCGGCTTCCTTCTATACGCCGTTCCTGGCCGACCCGGTCAACGCCGGCTACGTCTACGACGGACTCCAGCACATTTGGCGAACCACCGACAACGGCGGGCCTCGGGCATTCCTCGACGCCCACTGCAACGAGCTGACCGGCGACTTCACCAAGCTTTGCGGTGACTTCAAGCCGCTCGGTGGGACCAAGGGTGACCTTTCGGGCACTGCGTGGGGCACCGACAACGCGGACACGTCCAACTACGTAGTCGCGATCGAGCGGGCGACGTCCAACACGCACACCATGTGGGCGGCCACCCGGCGCGGGCGGGTGTTCATCAGCAACAACGCTGACGCCACCAACCCGGCGGCAGTGAACTACCAGCGCCTGGACCAGAAGCTGGGCCTGCCGGCGCGGTTCGTGTCCGGGATCTACATCGACCCCACCGACCCGTTCCACGCGTGGCTGTCCTACTCCGGCTACTCCGCCTATGTCCCCGGCGGCCACGTCTATGACGTGCACTGGAACCCGAAGACCAACACCGGCACGGCCAAGAACATGAGCTACGACCTCGGTGACCAACCGATCACCGACATCGTTCACAGCAAGAGCGGTGCGCTCTACGCCTCGAGCGACTTCGGGGTGTTGGTACTGGCCAAGGGCAGCACCAGCTGGGTCGCCACCAAGGGACTGCCGAAGGTCGCTACTTTCGGCCTGACACTTCAGCCCGGAAGCAACTCTCTGTACGCCGCGACGCACGGACGCAGCATCTGGAGGCTGCGCGTCAGCTGACCGAACACACCGCAACAGGTGATGTGGCGGAGCTCTCCGGGCGTGCGGCGCCTGGTGGGCTCCGCCACATTCGTGTCGTACGGCCCATATCTCCGACCGGCAGCCCCGACCAGTACCGTCGATGACGAAGACAAGCCGGCGCCCGGGCGGACCGGTGCGACACCTGCGCAGACCAGGGGGACGGCGTGGACGGTACGACGTCGGTGGCCGAGTCGCAGTCGAGCGCGGCGCGGACCTGGTCGCCGAGCGCCCGAGAGCGTGGCGACCTGGAGTTGCTGCTGTCGGGGGCCTACCGGCCGCTGACCGGCTTTCTCGGCGAGGCCGATCGGGAAGCGGTCGTCGCCGGCGGCCGGCTGGCTGACGGCCGGCGCTGGCCGGTCGCTATCACCCTGGAGCTGCCGGACGACCTGGCTGCGACGGATCGGGTCACGTTGACCGACCCCGAGGGCGCGCCGCTGGCCGAGCTGCAGATGACCGAGGCCTCGCCGGCCGGTAACGGACGGCAGCTCGTGGCCGGCCGGCTCACGGCGCTGGCGCCACCGGCCTACGGCGCCTTCCGGCGACTGCACCGGACACCGGCACAGGTGCTGGCCGAGCTGCCCGAGGGGCCGGTGCTGGCCGCGGTGGTGGACCGGCCGATGCACTACCGCGAGATCGCCGACGTACGGGCCGCCGCCGAGCGCCTCCAGGCCCGCATTCTGCTGCTGGTCGCCACCGGATCCCCAGGCAGCGAGCCGCTGGTCCGCGCCGTTCTGGCCGCCGCCGAGGAGCTGCCCGGGTCGACCGTCGTCGCCGTGCCGCTGTCTCCGTCGGACGGCTCGAACGCGTCGGCGCTGCTCGCCGCCCAGGTGGCCACCGCGTACGGCGCCACGCACCTGCTCGCCGGCGAACCCTTGCCGGATGCCCCGCTTCCGGTCGTCGTAGCCGCGCCGGCGCCCCCCGCGACCGACCTGGCTGCGCTGCTGGACGCCGGCGCCGCCCTGCCGGACGGCTTCGCGCCGGCCGCCGTGGAGCGCGAGCTCCGCCGCATGCGGCCCCCCCTGACCGAGCGCGGTCTGGTGGTGCTCTTCACCGGCTACTCCGGATCGGGCAAGTCCACGATCGCTCGCGGGCTCTACGACACGCTGGTCGAGCGCGGGGACCGCACCACGACGCTGCTCGACGGTGATGTCGTCCGGCACATGCTCTCGGCGGGCCTGGGCTTCAGCCGGGCCGACCGCGACCTCAACGTCCGGCGGATCGGCTACGTCGCCGCCGAGGTGGGCCGCCACGGCGGCGTGGCCATCTGCGCGCCGATCGCCCCGTACGCCCGGACCCGGGCCGACGTCCGGGAGATGGCCGAGGCGGTCGGCGGCTTCGTCCTGGTCTGGGTCTCCACCCCGCTGGAGCAGTGCGAGGCCCGCGACCGCAAGGGTCTCTACGCTCAGGCCCGGGCCGGGACGCTCACCGGTTTCACCGGCATCGACGACCCGTACGAGGAGCCGACCGACGCCGATCTGGTGATCAACACGTCGGGCCGGCCCGTCGCGGATTGCGTCGATGAGGTGGTCCAGCGATTGACCGACGGTGGCTGGCTCCGTCACGCAGCACCACAGTGACTGACTTCTGCCCTCAGTGTCGGGATGTTACCGACGCAAGGCCCGATCTGTCCCGAATGAATGGGAGCGCATCGCCCCACGTCGGACCCTCAGTTAAGGTTTGGCAGCGTGTCATTCTGAGCTTGACGGGGGCACCTCACTCGGGCGCATGCGCTAGCACCGGACTCTGTCCGGCAGGAGCAGTGGTCAGAGCAGTGATCGGCGTAATCGTGTCGCGGCATCGTGCATCACCAGGAACCTGGTCAAGAAATGTGGAGCTTGAGGCTGCCCGAACGGACAGGATCTGCCATGCGTTCAAAGCTTCTCATTACAGCGCTGGTCTCGTCGGCGTTGGCGGCTGCCCTTGTCCAGCCCGCCGATGCCGCCACCTCCGGGGTGCTGTTCGGCTCGCTGGTCTCGACCAACGTCGGGGAGTCTTTCGCCCAGGCGATCGCTCGGGAGGACAAGCCCTACGGCACCTTGCCGATCAGTCGGGTGTTCTACAGCGGGCCCGTGCAGCAGTGGCCGGGCAAGGCCGGAGCCAGTGGTCGCCCGGTTGAAAGGGCCCGAACGGGACCGACTACCGACTGACCGACGCCGACAGTCAAGCCGCCTGGCGTGACGTGGTGCAGAACTACTGATGGGAGAGTTTATGCGCGCAGGGGGATTGACAAGCGCATTGTTCCGGCTCTGGTGGCCGGTGCGATGGGCGTCACGGGGCTGGGAGTAAGTGCCGCGTCGGCGGGGTGGCCCAATCCTCGATCGTGAGCGAGCGTCCCGCCGCGTACACGCCGGACCTGGCCAAGGACGCCGTGGTGAGCCACCCGGCTTCTTATGCCGTGGAGCAGGGCTCGACCATGATGTACGTCGGGGGTCAGTTCAATGCCGTTCAGAACGGCAACGGCTCGGGCGGGGTCGGTCCGGTGCTCACCCGGAAGAACTTCCTGGCCTTCGACATCTCCAACGGCCAGGTGTCCACCACGATGATGCCGACCTTCGACGGCAACGTGTGGGCGATTCGGTATTCGGCGGGCTCGTTGTACGTGGCTGGGGAGTTCACCACGGTCAATGGGCAGACCGGTCACGGGGGCATCGTCAAGATCAACGCCACTAGCGGCGCCGTCGACCCGGCGTTCCACCAGCCTTGGGGATCGGGTAAGGCCTACGACCTTCAGGTGGTGGGCGGTCGGGTGATCGTTGGTGGCACCTTCGCCGGTGCTTTGCTGGCACTCAACCCGGCTACCGGTGCCAACCTGCACTACTTCGACTCCTTCAGTGTCTCGGGGACGTGTGTCAACAATCTCAAGTGCGGGACGCAGAACACCCCAACGACCAATGAGCCGACCCATGTCTACCGTTTCGCGGTCAACGATGCAGGTACCCGGCTGGTCGCCATCGGCAACTTCGATGCTCCGCACCCGCGTGCCTTCATGGTGGACTTGGGAGCCTCGGCTGGGACGCTTGATGCATGGTACTACCGGCCCTTCGCCCATACCTGTCAGTTGCCGAAGGTCTACCCGGCCTACCTCCGGGACGTGGACTTCAGCCCGGACGGGTCGTACTTCGTGGTGGTCGCCACCGGCTACGTGGTCGCCAACAACGATCCGGCGCTGCTCGGTGTCGATGTCTGTGATGCGGCGGCCCGATTCGAGACCAACACCCCGAATCAGTCCCGGGCCACCTGGATCAACTACACCGGGGGCGACACGCTGCACGCGGTTGTGGTGACCGGGGCAGCGGTCTACGTTCAGGCCATAACCGGTGGCTCGACAACGCCGGTGGTTGAGACACCTGCAATGCTGCGGCGGGCTGCGTGGGCCGTCCTGGCATTGGGGCCATCGATCCCAACACCGGCCGGGCGTTGCCCCGGAACCCGACCAAGACCCGGAACGTGGGGGGGAGGACCTGCTTTCTACTAGCCAGGTGATCTGGGTCGCCTCCGACGGGCCGAACATCGGCAAGACCGCCGGGGACAAGTACCACTACGGTATTGCCTTGCTGCCACTTTAGGCGGGGGGAAGCGTCTCCTGCCTTCCAAGATTCCAAAGCAGGCCCGGATGGGAAGCCGTCCGGGCCTGCTCGTCTACCGTCTACTGCGGCGCCCTTGACCGGTGCCCAACACCTGCGAAGGAGGTAACGACTCGGGGGAGTCATGCCCGTGCAATGAGAAGGGAAGCAATCAATGCGTAAGGTTTTACTCGCGGCAATCGCTGCTGGATCGTTCGGGGCTACGCTGGCCACTTCGCCCGCCCAAGCCGTCATGACCAGTGTTACCGACACCACCGCTCCGACTGCGTTCGGGGTTAGCGTCAACGGATCCAACAGCGCCAGCCGGTTCACTTCCTGGACTGGGCGTGCACCCGGCGCCGTCCGAGTGTTTTACAACTCCCTTCCGGCGCGCTGGACTATCAATGCTCCAGCCGGGGCGATCGTGTCGTACTCCTTCGAAACCGCCACACCGGCTCAGGTGCTTGCGTTTGAGAGGTCCAAACCGGCCGCGGTGGCCTGCACGGCCACCTTCGCCCATGAGCCTGAGGCCGACCGACAGTGGAACACCGCGTCCGGCCACGTCGCCTACCGCGCCAAGTGGGCCACCTACGCACGGGCCATCCGGGCCGGGGGCTGTACACCGACCCTGATTTTGATGAAGTGGACGATCAGTTCGGGCAGTCATCGTAACTGGAAGGACTACTACAACCCTTCGGCGATCGATCTGCTCGGCTTCGACGCCTACAACCCGGGCAACAAGAACGGCGGCATCTACACCGACCCGGCTAAGATCATCGACCCGATCGCCGCTGTGGCGCACTCGGTAGGCAAACCGTGGGGGCTCGGCGAGACAGGCAGCCCGGCCTTCAACAACAACTACGCCGCCCGGGCTGCCTGGGTGACGAAGTTGGCCGCCGAGATCAGGCACCCGTCCAACGGCTATCCCGGTGCCCGTTTCGCTGACTGGTGGGACGTGAACAATCCCGCTACCGGCTTCGACGCCCGCCTCGATCCGCTCGCGGCCCGGGCCTGGCACTGAAGTAGAGGTCGAACTGGTTGTCGTTCGGTCCGCTGCTCGGTGTACGGCCCTTGTGAGGGGGGCCATGATCGAGATTGCGGTGCAGCTCGTCGAGTTCACCGGATAAGTCCGAACAGGACCGAGGACGGTGACGACCTCGACCCCGCCGGCTCCCCCATCGCGCGTGAGCGCGGCGACCTCGAGCTGCTGCTGAGCGGTGCCTACCGGCGCTGACCGGATTCCTGGGCCGGGCCGACGCCGAGGCCGTCGCCAGCACCGGCTGGCTCGCCGACGGCACGCCGTGGCCGGTCCCGGTCACCCTGGAGCTGCCGGACGAGCTGGCCGGCCTGGGCCGGGTTACGTTGACCGATCCGGAGGGTGCTTCGCTGGCCACGCTGGAGGTGACCGAGGCGAGCCCCGCCGGCGCCGGCCGGCAGCTCGTGGCCGGGCGGCTCACGACCCTGACGGCGCCGGCATACGGCGCTTTCCGCCGGCTGCACCGGTCGCCGGCGCAGGTGGCCGCCGAGCTGACCGGCGGCCCGGTCCTGGCGATGGTCGTCGACGCACCGCTGCACACCCGCGACATCGGCGACGTCCGCAGCGCTGCCGCCGATCTCAGTGCCCGCGTCCTGCTGCTCGCGGGGTAGTCAGCCCGGGCGCTGCTCGGTGCGCACGTGGCTGGCGCGTACGGCGCCACCGCTCTGCTCGCCACCACATCGCTGCCCGGCGCCCCGCTCCCGGTCGTCGTAGGCCCTCCGGCCGCGGGACTGCGGCCCGAAGAGCTGGCCGCCCTGCTCGACGCCGGCTCGGCGCTGCCGGCCGGCTTCACCCCACCGGCCGTGGAACGCGAGGCTGCGCCGGACCCGCCCGCCGCGGGCGCAGCGCGGGTGGTGGTCCTGTTCACCGGCTACTCGGGCTCCGGGAAGTCCACGATCGCCCGCGGGCTCTACGACATCCTGGTCGAGCGCGGCGACCGCACAGTGACGCTGCTCGACGGAGATGTGGTCCGCCGCATGCTCTCGGCCGGACTCGGCTTCAGCCGGGCCGACCGCGACCTCAACGTCCGGCGGATCGGCTACGTCGCAGCCGAGGTGGCCCGGCACGGCGGGGTGGCAATCTGCGCGCCGATCGCCCCTTATGCGCAGACGAGGGCCGACGTGCGCGAGATGGCCGAGTCGGTCGGCGACTTCGTCCTGGTCTGGGTGTCGACGCCGCTGGAGCAGTGCGAGGCCCGCGACCGCAAAGGTCTCTACGCTCAGGCCCGGGCCGGGACACTCACCGGTTTCACCGGCATCGACGACCCGTATGAGGAGCCCACCGACGCCGACCTGCTGATCGACACGTCGGGCCGGCCCATCGCCGACTGCGTCGACGAGGTGACCAGGCTGCTGGAGCACGGCGGCTGGCTCGAGCGCGCATAACGCAGAGTTACTGCCACGAGCTGGTTGCGTCGGCTATCGGCCGCCGAACGCCCGGAATGAGCCGGTCGTCCGTTTCAGGGTCTCCTCCGGGTCCACGGCCGGTTACGGTTTCAGGGTCTGGAGCACCGCGCCTGGGGTGGGATCGCGTGCTCTTACTCGACCTGACCGGGGGCCCAACTTATGCGTGCACGCTTCAGCCTGGCAATTGCGGCTCTGACGGTCAGTGGCGGGCTGTTCAGCGTGGCACCGCCTGCGGGTGCGGTGTCCACCGCGCAGCCGACGCTGGTCAGTGCGGCGCCGGGCACCAACACCCCGAACATCGCCGATAAGCACGTCGAGGAGATCACCCAGGTCGGCAACAAGGTGATCCTCGGCGGCAACTTCACGTCCGTGACCGACGCCGGGTCGACGACCGCGCTCAGCCGCAAGGGCATCCTGGCCTTTGACGCGACGACGGGGAAGGTCGACACCGGCTTCGTCCCGTTGCTCAACGGCCAGGTCAACGCACTCCTCCCCGGACCCACAGCGGGCACCGTCTATGTCGGCGGACTTTTCACCACGCTGAACGGCGCCGCCGTACCGAAGCTCGCCTTGGTCGACACGACGACCGGAGCCAAGGTCAGTACTTTCAAGCCACCGGCGCTCAACGGAATCGTCGGTGACATCAAGCGCGTCGGCAACCGGCTGTACGTCGGCGGCGCCTTCACCAAGGCCGGCACCGCAGCACACGGCGGCCTGGTCACGCTGAACGCCACCACCGGTGCCCTCGACCCCTTCATGAACATCCAGGTCGCCGGCCACCACAACTACAACGGCTCCGGCGCCAACGGCGCCGTCGGCGTCACCAAGCTCGACATCAACCCGGCCGGCACGCGCCTGGTTGCCATCGGCAACTTCAAAACCGTCAGCGACCCCGACCACGCCCTTCCGGGCACCGACCACGACCAGATCGCCATGTTGGACCTGACGGGCACCGGCGCGGCCCTTGCGCCCTGGCAGACGAACCGCTACGACGCAGCCTGCTTCAGCAACGCCTATGACAGCTATGTCCGCGACGTCGACTTCTCCCCGGACGGCTCGTACTTCGTCACCGTGGCGACTGGCGGCTATCCCGGTTATCAGGTCCAGAACAACCTCTGCGACGCAGCCGCAAGGTGGGAGACCGCCGCGACCGGCTCCAACCTTGACCCGACCTGGGTGGACTTCACCGGCGGAGACACCCTGCTCTCCGTCGTGGTCACCGGACCGGCCATCTACGTCGGTGGCCATCAGCGCTGGCTTAACAACTCCTTCGCCAGCGACGCACCCGGGCCCGGCTCAGTGCCGCGTGCCGGCCTGGCTGCACTCGACCCCGTCAACGGGCTGCCGCTGTCGTGGAACCCCGGCCGCAACCCGCGCGGCGCCGGCGCCTACGCGCTCTTCGCCTCCCCCACCGGCCTGTATGTCGGCAGCGACACCGATTCGATCGGTGTCGGCAAGGCCAAGGTCACCCGTAAGAAGATCGCCTACTTCCCCCTCGCCGGCGGCAAGGCGCTGCCCAGCGACAACACCGGCACCCTCCCGGCCACCGTCTACCAGGCCGGTCAGCTACCCGGCACCACCCCGTACAACGTGCTGTACCGGGTCAACGAGGGCGGGCCGGCGCTGCAGTCGGTCGACGGCGGCCCCAACTGGTCGGGCGATGACGAGTCCATCAACGACGCCATCCGTAACTCCGGCAGCAACACCGCCGGCTACAACCCCAGCGCTGCCCGGGGTGCCGCCCTGCCGGCCAGTACACCCACCGCCTTGTTCGACAGCGAGCGCTGGAGCCCGGGCGGCCCGGAGATGCAGTTCCACTTCGCCGTCCCCACCGGCGTACCGCTCAAGGTGCGCTTGTATTTCGCCAACCGATGCGGCTGCACCAGCGCGGCCGGCACCCGACAGTTCAACGTCACCCTCGACGGCACACCGGTGCTCAGGAACTACGACATCGTCGCCGACGTCGGCGACCAGGTCGCCACGGTGAGGGAATTCATCACCCCGGCGCAGGCAGACGGCTCCGTCAACATCGACTTCGGCCACGCCATCGAGAACCCCCTGATCAACGGCATCGAGATCATCCGGACCGACCAGCCCGACCCGCCGGCCAGCCAGGCCGGCGGTAACGACCTGATCTCGCGCACCTTCGACGGCACCAACGCCGGCAGCCCCACGACCAGCACCGCCTCTGGCATCAATTGGTCGCACGCCCGCGGGGCCTTCATGGTCGGTGGCACCCTGTTCTACGGCTGGGACGACGGCACCCTGCACCGCCGGCCCTTCAACGGCAACACGTTCGGTGCCGAGGTGCCGCTTTCGCCATACCACGACCCGCTATGGATGAACGTGCCCAACGGGTCGAACGGCACCTACGACGGCGCCGTCCCCAACCTGTACGGGGAGATGGGCAACGTCACCGGCATGTTCTACTCCGGTGGCCGCCTGTACTACACCCTGTTCGGGCACGGTGAGCTCTACAACCGGTACTTCAGCCCGGAGAGCGGCATCGTCGGCTCCGAGGAGTTCACCGGTGACGCCGGCGGCATCAACTGGTCGGACACGGCCGGGCTGTTCCTCGACGCGGCACACGGCAACCTCTATTCCGCCAGCGCCGCCGACGGAAGCCTGCGACAGGTCGGCTGGGACAACTCGTCGCCGGTTGCGGGTCAGCCTGCGGCGGGCCGTCCCACCGGAGTCCAATCAGCCGTAAGTAGTCAGAGCCAGGACTGGCGCGCGAGGGGCCTGTTCAACTACGCCGCTTCCTGACTCAAGCCGACAGACCTGACCCAATCCGCCGGGCAAGGGGCGGGACCGGTGTTGACCGGTCCCGCCCGCTGGTTCATGCGCTGAGCCGCTTGCCGAGTACTACTACCGCACGACAACGCTGGATCCGGTCGGGGCGAACAGCACCCAGCTTCGGCCCGGCGCCAGATGCACGACCTGCTTCGCCCCGTCGACCACGTTGACCAGCGTCTTGGGACTAGGCCGATACCACGATCCCTTCACCGACTGGGCGCCGGAGACCACGGTGGCCGCACCTTGGCCGAATACCGCCGCCCCGGACAGCGTCCGCAACGGCGAGTGCACGACGATCGGGCGATATGTCATGGTCAGCACCACCACGCTGGCCGCCGACACCGCCGCCCCGCCGACGGTGGACCGCCACAGCCGCGCAGTGGTGTCGTAGGTCCACGTCTGGGTGGCACTCCCCGGTGTTTTAACGGTCAGCGCCCTGGCCGGGGTGACGTCTCTTGCCGCCAGGCCTTGACCCGCTTCGGCGTAGACGAAGGCCGGGGGTGGTGCGGCCCGCCCTCTTGGCACCTGACCGTACAAGCGGGCGGTGCTGGTGAACGGAGGGGAGAGAATGCGGCACACGCCGGAAGCGGTGAGCTCCTTGACGAACCCGGTTGACCCGCCGGCATAACCCAAGCAGCCGTGGAAGACCTCCAGCACCCGGGGGTCGGTCGGCCGGGTCGAGATGATCGGTCCGACGACCGCCGCATCCCGGGAGTGGAACACCGCGACGAGCCGGAGCAACCCCCCCTCGGCGTACTCCTCGTAGACGATGTCGGCATCGGACAGGCCGGCCGGCGCGGCCGCTCCGGCAGTGACTCCGATGATGGCCGCCATCGCCGGCCGGGCCGGCCGGCCTGGGACGGCCGGCAGGCCGGTGAGCGGCGCGAGTGGCACCGCAGGTCGGGTCGGCGCGGGAGTTGCAACAGGGGGCGCCGACGGCGACGGCGATATGACGGGGTTCGCGGCCTGGGTGGCGGCACCGCAGGCCGCCAGCACCAGCAGCCCCACGGTGAACGCCACTCCCATCGGGAAGGGCGGGTGGGAACGCTCCGGTCGCACAGCCATCCGGCTCAGGTACGAGGCGGGGGGCCGGAGCGGGCGGACACACTCTCCGGCAACGTCTCCCCACGGCCGACCGTCGCCCGGGTCGAGCCCGTGGAACCCGACCGGGTGGCCCCAGCCGACGGGTCGCGGCGGCCTGCGCCACGACGAATCGGCTTGGCTTCAGGCACGACAACGACGCCCGCCAGCGGCGCTCCGACCTGGTCGAACTGACGGACGACCGCGCTGAGGTCTTCCCGGCGCGAGCGGCGGGTCTCCAGGACGACGAATGATTCCTGGGCCAGACCGGCCAGCGCCTGGCCCTCGGCCGAAGTGCCGGCCGGTCGCGCCTCGATGACGAGGTACTCGGAGTAGGCCAGGAGCGCGTCGATGACCCCTCCGATCTGGTCGGCGACAAGTTCGTCATCCTCGGCTGTCGTGCCGGGGACCACGACGTACACCCCGGGTGAGACTGAAGAAGGTTGCTGCACCTCGCCGATGTCGGCGTCGGCGCCGAGCAGGTCCGACAGCCCGCGGTCGCCGGTCACCCCGAGCAGGGCCGGGGACGGCGACTGGGGATCGGTGCAGAGCAGGGTTACTGGGTGACCCGGACGCGCCAGCGCGGCGCACAGGTTGGCGGCGACCACCCCGGTAGCTGCACCGGGCGAGGCGCCCAGCATCAGGACGACGTGCGACCGGGCCTGATCGCCACGGGCCACGTCGGCCGGCCGCACTAAGGTCGCTAGCACACCGTTGCGTAGCCGGCCGAAATGTTGGCCTTCCGGCGTCGAGCGACCCGCAACCGCGGTGGGCAGCTTGCCTCGGGTGAGCTCGAGCAGCACCGGCAGGCCGGTCAATGCCCGGACTTCGGCGACGCTGTGCAGCCGGCGGTCACGGCGGTCGACCAGGAGAGCAAGGGCTAGCCCGATCAACAGGCCGGCGAACAGGCCGCTGCCGATGTCGAGCAACTTGTTAGGACTGCTGGGCTGACTGGGCAGCAGGGCGTCGGAGATGATCGAGCCGGGAGTCACCGTGGTCGCGAGTAACGGGCTCAATCTATTGGCGAGCGCGGTGATCTGGTTGGACAGCACGCCCTGGTTGGCCTCCGCACTCTTGCGCTGCGGGGCATTCGTCGGCAGCGCGGCGACTTGGGCTGAGACGGTCACCAGCTGAGCGTCCAGCGCGACCCGTTGCTTCTGCAACGAGGCCACCTGGGCGCTGAGATCCTTCTGGGCTTGGACGGTGCGATTAGCCAGGTATGCCGCGGCGAAGGCGTGCGATCCGGCCTGGGCGGCCTTGGGCGTGGCGGCGGCGAAGGAGATGGTCAGCACCTGGGAGTTCGGCGGCACCGTCACGGTCACGGCCTGGGTGAGGGTGTAGACCGTGCTAGCACTCTTGAGCAACGTCTTGGCCCGGTTGGCTACCACCAGGGACTGGACCAATTGCGCTTCGGTGTCCAGGTTTATCCCTGAGTTTGTCCGCGATCCCACCTGCTGGCCACTGTCAGGCGCGCCAGTCGCTTGTACGTAAACCTGTGTATTTGCCTCGTACACCTTGGGCTGCACCAGCGACAGGCCGAAGCCGCCTAGCGCACCGAGCACCATGCACAGTCCGATGAGCCACCAACGTCGACGCAGGATCGCAGCGTAGTCGGATACAAAGCGCGCCGGGTCCGCTGTCTGTGTTTCGTCCATGAAGCGCGACGTCCTCACCGTTGCCAAAGCTGGAGCGCGGGCCGGGGCCGGCTCCGGCCGCCCGGGTATTCTGCAAGCATAGTTGCTCGGGTGTGAGGTAAGCGTCAAACCCCAGAATTGAGCGTGGTAGGCGGAGTCAGCCTACGGCAGGTGGAAGGACCGGGCGTACCACCAGGGGCTCGAGGGCAAGCCGAGCATAGGCGCGCAAAGCCGGGTGCGCCGGGTCCGGCGGCATATCGATGACGTTCTGCTCCCCGGAGCTCCAGTAGGCGAAGGCCTTGATCCGGTCGAATTCGTGCATCGCTGGATTGTTGAGGTCGGCTCTCAGCTGATCAAACCAGGCCGCTTTTTGCGCCTGGGTCGGCGTCCTCTTGGGCGCGAGCCCCGGACCGAATTCCCCCAGCATCAGCGGCCGCCGGCTGCGCGCCGGGGTGCAGGTCCAATCCCGGGCCGGATGAGCCGTCGGGCAGGGCACCGACGCCCACCGGACAAACGGCTTGACGGCATTTCGCAGCGACTTGTCGGTGCCATGCGTGTAGACGTCTGCCCCGATCCAGTCGACGGCGTCGTCGCCGGGGTACCAGTTTTCCGGGTTGCGAAGCGGGTTGTCGGTTGACGTGTTCTTGGCTGTAGATGCGTTGCAGCCGGCGAACGGTAGATGGTCCCCGTGCGCACCGGTGAAGAACGTGGCATTCATCAGGATCCAGCCGGTGGAAATGGTGCTACGGCCGTCCTTAGTGGCTTCACTGCGTATGTCGGTGGCGAATTGCCGATAGGCCCGACGGAAGTCGTCGGGGGTGCCCATTCCGGTGCGCGCGTCGCAAGCCTCGTCTTCGGGCTCGTGATGAAAGACGAAGATGACCGGCACGGGGAGCGCTTCGATGAGCCGGGCATCCTCGCGCAGGTAGCCGTCCTCGGGCGCCTTGCCGCCGCCATTGGCCAGGTTCTTCCACGGCCCACACCGCGTCGACAGGATGAGGACCCGCCGCCCAGGCACGCTGGCCAGCTGGAAGATGTCACCGCCTGGCTTGAGGCGCGCCTGCTGATCACGGCAGGCGTAGCCCCCGTCGAGGTAGGCCCGCGCCATGGTGGTGTGGAATTGCCCCGAGGGCGCCGCGGCGGCGACCGGTGCGGCCACCTTGAGTTGCCGTGCGGCCCAGCTGATCTTGCATTCGAGTCCGCCGTATTGTCCGGTTTTGCCGGAATAGGTGCTGGGCAGCGGACACCCCGGCACCGTCGAGGTGTCGTGGTTGTTGGTGCCGCCCCAGTAGAACCCGTGCACCGGCACCGGCACGCCCGGGCGGGCGGGGCCCACCGGCAACGCCTTGACGGCGCCTGTGCGGTGCACCGTCGGGCTCGGCCGCAACACCCAGGCCGCGCCGGCGCCGACGACTACCGCCACGACGCACGCCACTGCGACGACCGACCAGCCTCGCCGGGTCAGCAATGCGCACCGGCAGTCCGGGACATGAACCGGCGAATATCGGCGGGACAGGCAGTTGTAACGGAGTCCTCCCCGGCGACGGTGTGCCCGGCCAGGCGGCCCTGGGCTGATCGTTTCTCAGCGTCAGCCTAGCCGCCACACCCGCCGCCGGAGCCGAAATCGCTTGCCCGCCGTCGCCATTCACCGCAACGAAGCGACATCACGCCCGCAGATCAGCCCACCCGCGTTGCCGCATATGCCGGGTCGGTGCCCAGCGCCTTCCAGGCCGCAGTGGCGCTGCGGGAGCTCAAATAGTCGAATTGGCAGTTGAGCCGGTTGGCGTTGGAGCGCCCCTCCCATGTCAACAGGACCTCGTACTGGCTCCACCGCGGCGTCTGGAAGAGGTTTTCGACGTCGTGGAGCCAGCGCGCCTTGCGACCCGGTGATTTAGGGTCCTCAGCCGAGGAGAACTCCCAGATCATCAACCCTTTGGAACGGTGCTGCAAGCCGAACTGACGCTGCCCGTCGAAGATCGTGGACGCGTCCGTCCACCCGCCACTGCCTCTGCACTGATACCAGTTGTATCCGTCTGCACCGATGTCATCGACGTAGCTGTCGCCGGGGTAGTACAGGCTCGCCCGATTGCCGTCATGGCGCCGGAAGCTGTAGGCCGTCATCACCCAGACGAACTTTGCGTTCCTCACGCCAGCGGCCCGGTAGACCGAGATGACCTTGCGCCAGGCTGCCACGAACTGCGCTGGATTGCTGCCCAGATCGGATGACCATTTGGTATCCGGCTCGTGGTTGTAGGCAATGAAGACCTGCGCCTTGAAGGCCTTGATCTGCTTCGCCTGACTGAGCATGTTCTGGTATAGCGGGCTGCCGGTTCGCGCGTTGGCGACGTCGGCCCACTTGACGGCCGAACCGTTGCTCCGGCGGGAATCAATGGACATGAACAAGGTGTGGCCGGTGTCCCTGGCCCAAATCTGGGAGCTGCTGAACAGCTGGTCGTCCCATGACTTGTAGATTCGCAGGCCGCGAAGCGTGCGGCCCAGCACCTTCTGATGATCGACGACCGTTCCTTCGCTGCTGCCGACGGCGCCGAACATGATCGGCTTGGCCAGGGTCGCTGCGCTGGCCGGTGCGGCGCCGGCCGGGAGGAGGCCGGCGGCGAGCACGGCCGCTGTCGCCGTCGCTGCCAGCGTGGGGCGCCAGCGGCGACGCGACGGGTTGAGCCGGTGCCGTCCGCGTACGGGCGGGTTCGCAGCTGGGCCCAGGAGTTCACGCATACAAGAGGGTCCTCACGTTCGGGGAGCAGCCACCGCTGCCGACGGAAGCGCTGGCCGGCGCTCCCCGAAGCGCGCAGCCGGCTGTGCTGACAAAGGCTGTGCTGACAAAGGGGGAGGCTAGGAGGAATTCCCGGTTCATGTCCAACCGGCAGCGCCTGCGGTGTGGATATGTGGGGTGTTTCGGGTCCCGCCCCGGACGGCAGCCACAATCAACCTGTAACGCATCCACCCGGCACTCTCTGTACCGGGATCGACGGATTCACCCCCAGTTTTGGGGGCGCTGATGACTTTGGGTGACCTCCGTCAAAGCCTCGTCCACGGTTTTCGATCGAAGAAGCGAACCGCACGCTGTGATAAGCGTCACAGTTTAGCTGGACGCTCCTTCCCGGCCGGAGGACGGGATCGAAGAGCAGCGCGTCGCCCCATGGCTAGCCTGACGGTGAACGCGCAGGCACCAGCGAAAGGTCGGTCTCATGCCAGGGGCGGAGCACAGGTTGGTGTTCGTCGGCGGGGTACATCGCAGCGGCACGACGGCGCTGGCCCGGCTGCTAGCGGCCCATCCTCAGGTGAGCGGCTTCACCGCCACCGGCGAGAAGGAGGACGAGGGCCAGCACCTGCAAGACGTCTATCCCCAGGCGCGGGTCTACGGCGGCGCCGGCCGATTCGCCTTCCGGCCGGAGTCGCACCTGACGGAGGACTCACCACTCGCCACCGCCGACAACGCCACCCGGATGTTCGATCGATGGTCGAAGCACTGGGACTTGAGCCGACCAGTACTGGTGGAGAAATCGCCGCCGAATGTCATCATGACGCGCTTCCTTCAAGCCCTCTACCCCGAGGCGCGCCACGTCATCGTGGTCCGGCACCCGGTCGTGGTCGCCTTGAGCACGAGCCGCTGGGCGCAGACCACGCCCTTGCGCCGCCTCATCGAGCACTGGTTGATCGCGTACGAGACGTTTCTGGCCGATGCGACTCACCTGCAAGCGGTGCACGTCGTCCGCTACGAGCACCTCGTCGCCGAGCCCGAGCGCACCCTCGCGGAGCTGGCCGGCTTCCTCGGGCTCGACGGGCCGGTGCCGGCGAGCACCCTGGAGCGCCACCGGAGCGACGCCTATGAGCGCCGATGGGCGCAGCTGTCCGACAGCAGCCGACCCTGGCAGCGCCGCTCGGTCCGGCGGATTCGCACCGAGCTCGGCGCGCGGGTGGCGGGCTTCGGCTACGACCTGACCGATCTGGCTCACGTCGGGCCGTTCCCCGCCCTGCCTGCGCCGCCGCCGGTAGAGTGACCCTCGTAGCGCTACGACCTCGCAGCGCTACGGGGGGAGCAGGATGCCGGCCAAGGCCAACCCGGGCGGGCTCGACGTCCTCTACGTCGGCGGCATGCCGCGCAGCGGTTCTACGCTGACCGACCTGATGCTCGACCTGCTGCCAGGTCATGTCGCAGTGGGCGAGCTCTTTTACCTCTGGCGCAACGGGCTGGTCCACGACGGCCTTTGTGCCTGCGGCGAAGCGTTCTCCCGGTGCCCCTTCTGGACGGCGGTCGGGGCCAAGGCGTTCGGTGGCTGGGACGCCGTCGACGGTCAGCACGTGATGCGGCTGCAGAGCACCGTCGACGCGACGTCGCGGATCCCGCTGCTGCTTGCGCCCGGGCGCCCGGCCGGCTTCCAGCGCGCCCTGGACGAATACACCGACGTGCTGCGGGCGCTCTACCTCGCGATCGCTGAAGTCTCCGGTGCCAGGGTGGTGGTGGACTCCTCCAAGCGGCCGTCGTTGGCCTTCGTCCTGCGGCATGTGCCCGGTCTGCGACTGACCGTCGCTCACGTCGTCCGCGACCCGCGTGGAGTCGCCTATTCCTTCGGAAAGCATGTCGAGCTGCCGACCGGGGCGGCGCTGGGCCCACAGATGCCGCGCACCGCGACCTGGAAGGTGGGTCGGCGATGGGTCACCGTCAATGCGCTGATCTCGACGCTTTCCCTGCTGGGGGTGCCCAGCGTACGGGTGAGGTACGAGGATCTGGTGGTCGAGCCGGTGCGTGAGCTGTCCCGCATCGCGCGGGTCGAAGGCCTCACGCCCTCCGACATCAACTTCGGCTTCGTCACCGACGCCGGCCTGGCCGTACCCGAGACGCATGTGGTCGCCGGCGGCCGGATCCGCCTCGGCGGGGGGACGATGCCGCTGCGCCTGGACGATGCCTGGCGCCGGGACATGCCCAGGCGGGCGCGGCGCCTCGTCGGTGCGATCACCCTGCCCTCGCGCCTGCAGTACGGCTACCGATGACGGCGCCCCGAGTGCCGCTGGTCGATGACCCCAGGTCGCAGGTGCTGTTCGTCGGAGGGATGCCGCGGAGCGGGTCGACCCTCTTCGACCTCATGGTCGGGCAGCTTCCCGGCCATTGCGACGTCGGTGAGCTCTTCTACATGTGGCAGGCTGGGCTGGCCCGTGACCAGCTCTGCGCCTGTGGCGAGGTGTTCAGTGCATGTCCGTTCTGGCTGGCCGTCGGGGCGGCCGCCTTCGGCGGCTGGGAGAACATCGACGCACCGGAGATGCTCGAGCTGCAACGCCGGGTCGACACCACGTCCCGGCTCCCGCTGTCCTGGCTCGGACGGCTGCTGCCGAGGCACACTGCGGCGGTGCACCGCTACCTCGGCGTGGTGGGGCAGCTCTATTCGGCGATTGCCCAGGTATCCGGTGCCCGGGTGGTGGTCGACTCCAGCAAGCGCCCGTCCACCGCGCACCTACTGGCCGGGGCTTCCCGGGTGGACCTGCGGGTCGTGCAGGTGGTCCGTGACCCGCGCGGCGTGGTCAACTCCTGGAGCCGGCAGGTCCCGCTGCCCGACAAGGCCGGCGCACGGGCATATCTCAAGCGCCGTTCGATGGTCGAGACGGTGCGCCGATGGCTGACGGTCAACCTGCTGACCGAGTCACTCAGCCGGCGCGGCGTCCCGGTGGCCCGGGTGCGTTACGAGGACCTCGTCCGTGAGCCGGTCGCGGCGATGACCACGGTCCAGCGACTCATGGGAGAGGTGCCGACGCCCGAGGCGACGTCCTTCCTCAGTCCGGACGGCCTGGCCACCGGAGCCAGCCATGCCATCGCCGGCGGCCGCGTGCGGATGCGGTCGGGCACCGTGCCGCTGCGACTGGACGAGGCGTGGCGCCGCGAGTTGCCGCGCTGGAAGCAATTGGTCACAGTGGCGGCGACCTGGCCGTTGATGCGTCGGTACGGCTACCGCTGACCATCGCCGGGAACACGCAGCAGGCGGGGTACCAGCGCCCGGCAAAGACGCGAATGGGCCGACCGGGCCAGGTCGGCAGCCTATGCTGAAGACTCCGGGGGGATTCCTCATGGGTTTAGTGCACCAAGTGAAGGGTCCAGTAGATGGATCGGCTCGGCGGCAACGTGGGACCCGGCGCCCGGGAATGAAGCCCAGATGATCACCACAGCTGCCGCCCCGGCACACCTCGTGTCGCCTCCATCGAGAGGGAGGCGACTTGGGTCGCTCGCCCGCCCCTATCTGTCAGCCGGTTGGCCCATTGCCATGGCCGTCGCCGGATACCCGGTCTGGTGGGCGCTGGGACTGACGCCGCTGTGCTTCCCGTTGGCCGCCATCCCGATGTTCCTCAAGCTGCGGCGGAGCGGACAACTGCGGGTGCCGCCCGGGTTTTGGATTTGGCTGCTGTTCCTGGTCTGGGTGCTGGCCAGCGGCATCACCCTCAATCTCACCGCACCGGACACCGAGCCGCCGCACGGCGCCGGCCGGTTCCTCGCCTACGCCCTTCGGTTCGCCAACTACACATCGCTGACGATAATGATGCTCTACATCGGCAACCTTCCGGAAAAGGTCCTGCCAACCAGGCGGGTGATCCGCAGTCTGGGCGTCCTCTGCGTGGCCAGCGTCGCCCTGGGCCTGGGCGGTGTGTTCTTTCCTCACTTCGCCTTCTCGAATCCCGTAGCGTCCCTGCTGCCGGCCAACATCTCCAGCTCCGGCAACAACTTCGCAACCATCGCTCTTGCCCAGGTCCAGCCGGTCCTCGGCTACAGCGCCCCCCGTCCCGCCGCGCCGTACGCCTTCACCAATGCCTGGGGCAACAACGTTGCGCTGCTCCTGGTGTGGTTGGTGGTGGGTTGGTGGATCACGGGCAGCCAGCGCCGGCGACTGGCGCTGGGTGCGGTGTTGGCGGTGGCGAGCGTCCCCGTCGTCTACTCGCTGGATCGAGGTATGTGGATCGGCCTGGGGCTGGCGGTCTCCTACGTCGCCCTACGCCTGGCGGCCCGTGGACGACTGATGGCTATCGGGGTCATCACCTTAGGGCTCGGTATCGCCGCCGTCGTGTTCACCGCTTCCCCGCTCAGCACGATCGTGGCCGAGCGGCTGGCGCACGGGCACAGCAACAGCGTCCGCACTTCATTGGCCGGCGAGTCACTGCGCGTGGCGGCCAGTTCGCCCTTCCTCGGCTACGGCAGCACCCGGCAGACCGTGGGAAGCCAGAACACGATCGCGGTGGGGGCAACCAAGTCCTGCCCGAAGTGCGGTAACCGCGACATCGGCAGCACGGGTCAGGTCTGGTTGCTGCTGATCGCGCAAGGCTTCATCGGGACCGGGATATACCTCGCCTACTTCATCAAGAGTGCCTGGGCATTCCGTCATGACTACTCTCCGGTGGGAGTTGCCGGCACGCTCACCGTGCTGCTGTCCCTTTTCTTCGGCCTCTTCTACAGCGCGCTCATCATGCCGCTGGCAATAACGTTCATTGCGATCGGCTTGGTCTGGCGCCAATCGTTGGGCGCCGATCCGTCAGGGCGCGCTTCCCTGCTGCAGAGCGCCGCGCCGGCCGCGAGCCGGCAGCGCACAGCCGTCGCCCCGTGACCCCGAGCACCGGACGGAAGGCCGCCCCCGCGCAAACGCCGGACACCTACGTCGCCCAGGTGTTCGCCCGGTTGTATCCGCCGCCACTGCACTTGCAGTCCCTCGGGCGGGTGAAGTCGACCGACACCCTGGGTGGATACCTGCTGCTGCCCTCACCGCGGCACCCGCGGATCGTGGTGCCGTCCGGCCATTCCCGGGCCGGGGCCCGCGCGGTCCATCGCCAGCTGACCGGGTCACGACGGCGCACCCAGGCCGCCCGCTGGCTGTTGACGCTGGCGCTCGCCAGTGGGGTGCTGGACCTGCTGTCGCCGGGCCGGCTGACCATCCGCGGTCCCGCCGCTGCCGACTCGGTGGAGCGGCTCCTGGCCCGGGTGCTCGAGCAGCCCAGCGTGCTGATCACCATGCCGGTGGGGCTGGCCAGGGCCAGTCGCAAGCCCGTGTTACAGGTGACCGATCTCGCCGGCACCGCCCTGGCCTTCGTCAAGGTCGGTCATGACGACCTGACCCGCGCGCTGGTGCAGGACGAAGGGCTCACCCTGGAGCGGCTGGCCGGCGCCCAGCTCCGCCACACCCGGGTGCCCGGCGTCCTGGCCCGCCTGGACTGGCGCGATCTCACCATGCTGGTCCTCGAGCCCCTGCCGGTGGTGCCGCAGCTTAATGGGCAACAAGCGCGCGAGGCCCTGCTCCTCGCCGTCCGGGAGATCGCCGGGCTTTCGGAGTGGCACGGCGAATGGTCCGATAGCCCCTTCCGCTCCCGGCTGCAGGCCGCACTGGTCGCCTGCGGGCCGCGTGGAGCCGAGTTCCTCCAATGCCTTCACGACCTGACGGCGGCCGCTCCGCGGGTGTCGCTGGGCTCCTGGCACGGCGACCTCAATCCCGGCAACGTTGCGCTGCTGCCCGATCGGGTGCTGATGTGGGACTGGGAGCGCTTCGAGGACGCAGTGCCGATCGGCTTCGACCTCTTGCACCACGACCTGCACCATGCGATCACGGTGGACGGCTCTGATCCGCGGACCGCCGCCCACGGGATCGTCTCGTCAGCTCCGCACCTGCTGGCCTCGCTCGGCGTCGAGCCGAGGGCAGCGCGGGCAACGGCGCAGCTCTACCTGCTCGCCTTGGCCGCGCGCTACCTGCACGACGACCAGGAAGCCGCCGGGGCCGCGCTGGGCCGGGTCGAGGAATGGATCATCCCGGTGCTCCAGGCCAACCTCGGGGACGGCGCGACATGACCACGGCCGGCAGCACCAGGGCAAAGCCCGCGGCATCGCCCGGTCTGCTCCGCAGGGCCCGGCGGGAGGTGCGGCACATCTCCGACGCGACCGTACGGCTGACCGCGCCCCTGCGCCTCACGCCCGACTTCCTCATCGTCGGGGCGCAGCGCAGCGGGACGACGTCGATGTTCAAGACGCTGATGCAGCATCCGCAGGTGGCCCGGCCGTTCCTGCGTAAGGGCGTGCACTACTTCGACATCCGCTACGGCAACGGTTTCGACTGGTATCGCGGGCATTTTCCCCTCGCACCCTCCTCCCGGCTGCGGCGCGCAGGCCACGGCCGCCCGCTGACCGGGGAGTCCAGCCCCTACTACATGTTCCACCCGTTGGCCGCGACCCGGATCGCCGCCGACCTGCCCGGCGTACGGCTCATCGTCCTCCTGCGCGACCCGGTACTGCGGGCCTACTCCGGGCACTCCCATGAGCTCGGCCGGGGGTATGAGACCGAGCCGTTCGAGCGGGCGCTGGAGCTGGAGCCGGAGCGCATCCGCGGTGAGCGTGAGCGCATGCTTGCCGAGCCCGGTTACGAAAGCCGACACTGGCAACACCACGCCTACCTCACCCGCGGCCACTACTACGACCAGCTGACCGCGATCGAGCGGCTCTTCGGCCGGGACCGGCTGCACGTGGTCGACAGCCACCGCTTCTTCACCGACCCCGGGCCGACCTTCGGCGCTGTGCTGGACTTTCTCGGCCTGCCACGCCACGACGCCATCACCTACGAGCAGCACAACGGACGGACCCGCTCCCCCCTGTCACCGGAGCTGCGCACGCGACTCGAGGAGCACTTCGCGCCCCACGACGAGCGACTGGCGCAATGGTGGGGGCAGGTGCCGACGTGGCGTCGGTAATCGGCGCGGCACCCCAGGCCGCCTCCCCCGGTGCATCAGGACGCCAGCATCTGTCCCAGATCGCCCGCGGCGGTTTGTTCAACCTGGCCGGCGCTGCCCTGGCTGCCATCCTCACCTTCGTCTTCACGGTGGTCGTCACCCGAGGTGTCGACCGGGCCCAGGCCGGGGTGTTCTTTTCGCTGACCAGCGCTTTCGTCATCGTCTATACCGTCGCCCGGCTCGGGGTTCCCACCGGCCTGGTTTTCTTCATCTCGCGCTACCGGGCGACCGGCAGTCAGGACCGGCTCAAGGCGGTGATCCGCGACGCGTTCGTGCCGGTCACCGCGTTGGCGGTCACCCTGGGTGCGGCCGGAGTCGTCGCGGCCCCCTGGCTGGCTCTGCACCTGGTCGGCAACCGGCACAACGGCACCGTCCTGCTGGTACGGGTGCTGGCTTGCTCGCTGGTCTTCGCCGCACTCACCGACCTCGGCGTGGGTGCCACCCGTGGCTTCGGAGTCATGCGCCCGCTGGTCATCGTCGACCGCGTCGGCCGGCCGCTGGCCCAGCTGGTGCTGGCGCTGATCGTCGTTGGTTTCGGTGTACGCAGCGCCTTGGGCATCGGCCTCGCCTGGGCGTTGCCGTTCGTACCGTCGGCCGTGATCTTGTTGCTGTGGGCCGACCGGCTGCGCCGCAAGGCCGAGCGGCGATCCGGGCTGCCGGCGTCGGTTCAGGACGAGACGGGCGGCAACGGCCGGGCCGCCTTCTGGCGCTTCACCGCTCCGCGCAGCCTCGGCAGCATCGCGCAGATGGCGCTGCAGCGCTCGGACATCGTGCTGCTCGGAGCTCTGCGCGGGCCCAAAGAGGCGGCGATTTATGCGGCTGCCACCCGCTTCCTGGTGCTCGGCCAGCTCGGGGCCGGTGCCATCAGCACCACGATCCAGCCCAAGCTGGCGCACCTGCTGGCAAAGGACGACCGGGAGGCGGCCCGCACCGTCTACCGGGTCGCGACGGTGTGGCTGATCCTGATGGCGTGGCCGATCTACCTTGTCTCGGCAGTCTTTTCCCGACAGCTCCTTCACCTGTTCGGCCGTGGCTACGCCGTCGGAGCTGCGGTCATCGTCATCCTGAGCTTCACCATGCTGGTCGCCACGGCCACCGGCAACGTCGACGTAGTCCTGGCCATGGCCGGCCGGCCTACCTGGACGATGGCCAACGCTTTCTGCGCCCTGGGGATCAACCTGGCGCTCAACTTCTTCCTCATACCGCGCTACGGGATCTTCGGCGCGGCCATTGCCTGGTCGGCCGCCCTGCTGTTCAACAGCCTCACGCCGCTCACCCAACTGGCGCTGTCGATGCGGTTGCATCCCTTCGGCCGGGCCAGCGCCCAGGCGGCCGTGCTCACTGCGACCTGCTTCGGGGTGCTGCCGTTCGTCGGGCGAGAGGTGACCGGCGGGTCGGTCGCGGCCGGCCTAATGGGGGTGACGATCGGTGCCGCACTCTATCTCGCCGGGCTCTGGCACTGGCGCCGGAGCTTCGACCTGGCCTCGCTGACAGCAGTCCGGCGCCGGGGAGGCCGGTCAGCTCCCGCCTGAACCCCTCTTCGCCGGACCGAGGTAACCGTAACGGGCCAGCGCCGGCGAACTCAGTGCGGTTACCGTGCGCCGGGCCGATGCGGGCAGGCCGGTGCGCCAGGAATCGTCGGGCCGCAGAGCTTCACGTCCGGTGCGCAGCCGCATGGGGTTGCCCCACACACTGTGGTCGGTGCCCAATTCGACCGAGTCGGCCGTCACAAAGGCCAGTGCCGCATCGTCGGCCGGCACGCCGAGAAACGCGAGCACCCGCTCGGTCTGCTCGCGCCCACCGGTGACGAAGTCCTCGTAGCGCACAAGGAGTCGAGGGGTCCCCGACCGGCCGAGAGTCTCGAACAGCGCATTGTCGGCGGTCCACCGCAGGGCGGTGCGGGCCGGCGACCGGCGCCGCATGTCACGGCCACCCATGTCGCTGCGGGCGACGCTCTTCGTCCACGAATACGCCACCCCATGGCTGCGCCGGACGAGGTGGATCACCGACAGCTGCACCCCCGGCGCCCGTCGCGCGATCAGGGCCGCTGCCGTCTGCTTGGAATTGTCGACGACCACGTTACCCCCGCTTTCGGCGCTGATCGCGGCGTAGAGCGAGGAGAGCAGGCCGGCGTACTCGGTGAGGTCGGAAGCGAACTGCCCGTGCCCGCCGGTCCACAGTTGCGGAATCCTGGCGTTGCGGGTCAGGCTGCGGCGCAGCGCGTTTGCCCGCGGCGCGTCGACTTTGTCCCACCCGCTGAACGCGCGTTGCCCGACGGCGCTCCAGAACGGACAGTCGGCGAAGTTGCGGCCGCAACCGCAGCTGCGATTGTTGATGACGCCGTAGCTCCACAGCCAGTGCAACTCACCGACCGAACACAAACCGGGGACACTGCCCAGAACGCGGGAGAGCAAGGTGCTGCCACTGCGTCCGGTGCCGCCGATGAATGCCACGCGGTTCTGTGCTGTGCCGGTCACTTCGTCGCCGGGGACGGCCATCTTGCCTCCTATCACCGAATCATAGGTGGCGACGGCTGATCGCCGGGCACGCTCGAGGCGGTCCACTCGTCTACCTGAAGGGGTCGCCGGAGTCGGCCGCGAATCGGGCGGGGGCGGGATGAGTCGACGTGCGATCCTGGCCGCGGCGGCATTACTGGGCATCGGCGCCGTCGTCGCCGCGGTGATTGCCCTTGGCACCCCCTCGCCCAGTCCGTCCCGGGCGGCCGGCTCTCCACCGACCGCAACCAGCCCCGGCCCCAGCCCGCCGAGCCCGGTTCGGTCTCCCGCGCCGCCGGGAGTCAAGCCGGTCCCGCCGGCGAACGGCACCTGGATCGGGGCCTGGGTCAAGCCGACCCAGGCAACCCCCGACGGCCGCCTGGCGGCGGTGGCCGACTTCGAACACCGGCTCGGCCGCCCTCTCGACATCGTGCACGTCTACCACACCTGGGACGAGGCATTCCCTTCCGCTGACGACCGCGCATTCGCCGCCGCAGGCAAGAATGTGCTGCTGTCCTGGGCCGGCACCAGCACCACCGCGATCGCCGCGGGTCAGTACGACGACCTGATCCGGCAGCGCGCCCGCGACCTCAAGGCCTGGGGCGCACCGGTTCTGCTCGAGTGGCGGTGGGAGATGGACCGCCCCAACCTGCAGGCGGAGGTGAACGGTGCGCAGAATTACATCGCCGCCTGGAAACACATCCGGGCCATCTTTACGGCCGAATCCGTGAGCAATGTCAGCTGGGTCTGGTGCCCGCTGGCCGTGGGCTTCGTCGACAACCGGGCGCAACCCTTCTATCCCGGTGACGACCAAGTCGACTGGCTATGCGCCGACACGTATCCCACAAAGGCGGTCAAGCCGTTCGATGTTGCCCTCAGGCCGTTTCTCGGATGGGCCGCGGCCCATCCGAAGCCGATCGTGATCGGTGAGTTCGGCATGAAAAAGGAGAGGGGGGAGGACGTCCGCCAGCAGTGGCTGAGCGCGATGGGGACCTTCGTCGCGACCCAGCCCAAAATCAAGGCCCTGCTGTATTTCGATGCCGACCACACCGACAGCACGCCGTCGTACGACATGTCGCTGCGCACCGCTCCAGGGTCGATGGCCGTCTTCAGTGCGATCTCACGTGAAGCGCACTTCGACGTGTGGCGGCGGAAGTGAGCTGCGCGGACCGCATAGGGTGAGCCCAGTGACGGCGGAAGGTGGCGCGGTGAACCCTGATCCGGGGAGCTCTGGTCCGCTGGTGGTGGTGGTACTCGCCCACCGGGATCCGCCACTGGTTCATCGGTTGGTCGATCGGGTGACCGAGGGCACCAACACCATCGCGGCGGTGCACTACGACCCGCGCGGGCCGGAGCTGGCGCTGCCCGGGTCAGATTCGGTGCTGTTGGTGCCCGATCCGCGGCCGTGCAACTGGGGCGGAATGGACCTGGCCCAGACGATGCTGCGGTGCATCGACTTCGCCTCCAGTGCGGTCCCCGACCTGTCCTGGGTGCTGCTGGTGTCCGGCCAGGACTACCCCTGCCGGTCCATGGCCGCTATGGAGCAGGAGTTGCGGACCTCGACGGCGGATGCCTACCTGCGGTGGTTCAAGGTCGGTCCGGACCCCAGCGAAGACGTCCATCCCTGGCAGGCCCGCACTCGAAGGCGATACCTGCACCGCCGCCGGCTGCCGGGCAGTCACCGTTCGGTGCCCTTTCCGCGGCGGCCACCCTTCCGGGACGGCACCCACCTCTACGTCGGTGACATGTGGGTCAACCTCCGTGCTCCGGCAGTGGCGCACGTCATCGCCCAGCGCGGGCGACTCGGCCGCATCGAGAGATATCTGAGTCGCTCCTCCATCCCCGATGAGGCGCTGCTGCCCTCATTGTTGCTCAACGACGCCGAGCATCTCGACATCGTGAACGACCGCCGGCGTTACATCCGCTGGATAGAAGGGCAGCCGCATCCGGAATTCCTCACCGCCGCTGACGTGCCGCAGATCTCGGCTTCACAGGATTTCTTCGCCCGCAAGGTCGACAGTGCCCGGACCGGCGAGGTGCTCGACCGCCTGGACGCGCTTGCTGCGCCGGCCACCCCGGCATAGTTCGCAGCACACACAGTTGCCGGACAAGTACACCGGCCGACATAAGGGCGGTAGACTGACTTCCGGGTCCCGCGGTGCGTGAGCTGCACTGTGGGACCAATCCGCGCAGGACCGGACGACCCGCATTCGGCAGAATGCCTCGCATCAACAGGGCCACGCAACCGGGCCCGGACGAGCGCCCACAGGGGGACACTGCATGACCAGCACCCGACCGGGATGGGCTGACCCGGCGCCGATCTCCCCAGCCGATACGGTCCTGGCCGCGCTGATCGCCCAGCAGGCCGGCGAGGAATTGCTCCAACTGCGTGAGGGCACCGGCTTTGCCGACGCCCGGGCGCTGCGCGATGCCGGCGATCAGGCCTCGCAACTGCTGATCGCCGCCCGCCTCGGCCAGGAGCGACCGGCGGATGCCGTGCTGTCGGAAGAGGCCGTCGACGACGCCGCCCGGCTGCTCGCCGACCGGGTCTGGATCATCGACCCGCTCGACGGAACGCGGGAGTTTGCCGAGCAGGGGCGCACCGATTGGGCCGTCCATGTGGCCCTGTGGCAAAAGGGTGAGCTCACCGCCGGGGCGGTGGCGCTGCCCGCCCGCGACCTGGTGCTCGACTCGGCGAAGCCGCCCACCCGCCCGGCCTGGGAGCCGGGCCGGCCGCCGCGGATCGCGGTCAGCCGGACCCGTCCCCCCGCGGTGACACAGCAGCTGGCCGAGGCACTCGGCGCGGAGCTGGTGCCGATGGGTTCCGCTGGAGCCAAGGTCGCCGCGGTCGTCCTGGGTGACGTCGATGCCTACGTGCACGGCGGTGGCCAGTACGAATGGGACTCCGCCGCACCGGTTGCCGTCGCCCAGGCAGCCGGCCTGCATGCGACCCGGCTGGACGGTTCGCCGTTGCGCTATAACCAGCCCGATCCTTTGCTGCCCGACCTGCTCGTCTGCGTTCCTGAGCTGGCGGCGGCAATCTTGGCCATCACCGGCGCCCCGAGCAACGGCGCCGCCGACACCCCTGGAGGCGCAGTGTGACCGCGGAGGTCGACTATCGGTTGAGCCAACTCGACACGCTCGAGGCGGAATCGATCCACATCATGCGCGAGGTGGCCGCGGAGTTCGAGCGGCCGGCGCTGATGTTCTCCGGTGGCAAGGATTCCATCGTCATGTTGCGGCTGGCCGAGAAGGCCTTTCACCCCGCGCGCATTCCCTTCCCTGTCCTGCACATCGACACCGGTCACAACTTTCCCGAGACCATCGAGTTCCGCGACCGCCGGGTCGCCCAGCTCGGCGTACGCCTGCTGGTCGCTTCGGTGCAGGAAGCCATCGACGCGGGCCGTTCGGTGGAGCAGCGGGGCCGCTTCGCCAGTCGCAACCAACTGCAGACGCGTTCCCTGCTCGACGCGGTCGACCAGCACCGCTTCGACGCATTGTTCGGCGGAGCCCGCCGCGATGAGGAAAAGGCGCGAGCCAAGGAGCGGGTCTTCTCCTTCCGCGACGAGTTCGGCCAGTGGGACCCCAAGAACCAACGCCCCGAGCTGTGGAGTCTTTACAACGCGCGCGTCCATCGCGGTGAGAACATCCGGGTGTTCCCGTTGTCCAACTGGACCGAGCTCGACGTGTGGGACTACATCGCCGCCGAGGAGCTCGAGGTGCCCCCCATCTACTTCGCGCACCGTCGGAAGGTTTTCGAGCGCGACGGCATCCTGCTGTCCGATGGCCCCTTCGTGCAGCGTTCCGACGACGAGCCGCTGGCCGAGGAAACCGTCCGCTACCGCACGGTCGGCGACATGTCCTGCACCGGTGCCGTCCGCTCGACGGCCTCGACGGTGGCCGAGATCATCGACGAGATCGCCGGCGCCCGGATCACCGAGCGCGGCGCCACCCGCGCCGACGACCGGGCCAGCGAGGCCGCTATGGAAGACCGCAAAAAGGAAGGCTACTTCTAACCGTGGATATGTTGAGGTTCGCGACGGCCGGCTCCGTCGACGACGGCAAGAGCACCCTGATCGGCCGCTTGTTGCTCGACAGCAAGTCTCTCTTCGACGACCAGATCGCCTCCGTCGAGCGGACCAGCCGCGAGCGCGGCGACGACTACACCGACCTGGCCCTGCTCACCGACGGGCTGCGGGCGGAGCGGGAGCAGGGCATCACGATTGACGTTGCCTACCGCTACTTCGCCACCCCCCGGCGCAAATTCGTCATTGCCGACACCCCGGGCCACATCCAGTACACCCGCAACATGGTGACCGGCGCGTCGACGGCCGACCTGGCGCTGGTGCTGGTCGACGCCCGCAACGGCCTGGTGGAGCAGAGCCGGCGGCACGCCTTCATCGCCACCCTGCTGCGCGTCCCGCACCTCGTCCTGTGCGTCAACAAGATGGACCTCGTCGGCTACGACCAAGCGGTCTACGAATCGGTCCGCGAGGAATTCACCGCCTTCGCCACCAAGCTCGACGTACCCGATCTCACCGTCGTGCCGATCTCGGCACTCAACGGTGACAACGTCGTCACCCGCTCGGCCAACATGCCCTGGTACGACGGGTCCTCGCTGCTGCACCACCTGGAAAACGTCCACGTCGCCTCCGACCGCAACCTCGTCGACGTGCGCTTCCCGGTGCAGTACGTCATCCGCCCGCAGTCCAACGCCCACCGCGACTACCGGGGCTACGCCGGTCAGGTGGCCGGCGGCGTGCTCAAGCCCGGCGACGACGTGCTCGTACTGCCCTCCGGGCTGACCTCACGGATCGCCGCCATCGACATCGCCGGCCGCCAGGTCGACGAGGCGTATTCGCCCATGTCGGTGACCCTGCGGCTCGAGGACGACCTTGATATCTCCCGGGGCGACATGATCTGCCGGCCGCACAACATGCCGATGGTTGCCCAGGACCTCGAAGCCATGGTGTGCTGGATGACCGACCGGCCGCTGGCCCCGGGCACCCGCCTGATGATGAAGCACACGACCCGGACCGCGCGGGCGCTGGTACGCGAATTGCATTACCGCCTCGACGTCAACACCCTGCACCGAGACGAGTCCGCCGAGCAGCTCGGTCTCAACGAGATCGGCCGGGTCAGCCTGCGGGTGACCCAGCCGGTGTTCTGTGACGAGTACCGCCGCAACCGGGCGACCGGCGGGTTCATCCTCATCGACGAGGGCACCAACCGCACGGTCGGCGCCGGGATGATCGTCGCTGCCGGCTAGTCCCTGCCGCCGGTCCGCCGCAGGCCGAGGGTGAAGTACAGCTCGACGAGCAGCATCAGGACGAACGCTTCGGTGGTGCGTACGGCAAAGCGGGTCGCCACCTCCAGCGCACCGTGGTCGTGGACCTGGTATTGCAGCAGCGAGAACACGATCGGGGCGATCACCAGCAGCGCGTACCAGCCGTATCGCACCGGCGTTGAGGTGCGCGCCCCCGGCTCGAGGATGCCGCGGTCGACCAGGTCGAACCCGACCGGGACCAGCAGTAAGATTGCGAACGTTTCCGCGACCTTGGTGACGACCGCGGTCCGGTGCCCGAACACGATGACCGCCAGCACCGCCAGCGATAGACCCGCCGCCAGCCGACGGGGCAGCGGCCGGCGCAACTGGAGGTACGGGACGACAAAGGCTGCCGCGAAGAAAGCCTCGTTGAGCGTTTTCAGCTGGCTGGGCAGGTGGGTCAGTGCCAGGAACAGGCCGACGGCGAAAAAAGCCACTGCGGCCACCACGGTCACCGGCCATTCCCGGGCCGTACCGAGCAGGCGGGGGCGAATGTATTGGATCCAGGGGGCGAGGATCAGCGCACCGGCATAACCCTCGCTGTTGTGCCCGATACGGGTTGCGATGGCGTGCGGCAGGACGTGGGGCAGCACTTTGGCCAGCACGCTGAGCAGCACGATGGCCAGGCCGGCGTAGAAGATGACAGCAACCACCGTGCGCTGCTTCTGCTCAACGACGGTGGTCATCTCAGAGTCCCTTTCCACGTTCGTGCAGCCGCCGCATGACGGCGTCGGCACTGACCGCCCGGCTGGCCACCGCCAGCGCCAGATAGCCCCGGGCTTCCTTCGGATTGCGGCGCAGCGTGCGGCCGGCCCAGCGCAGCGCACCGCGCCGGTCGCCGGCCGCTGCCGAGGCGAAGGCGATCTGGCCGGTCACCCGGGCCTCGCCGCGCGGGACTGTACGGAACTCCGGATAGCGGTCGAGCAGCCAGGCCAGGGCGGTGGAGATCGTGTCCCAGCGGCTGGCGAAGTACGACTGCTTGTGCCAGCGCACGTCGACCAGCACCTGTTGGAGGTTGAGCAGCGGGGCGGAGCGGGCGGCCCGCAACAGGAACTCGTAGTCCTCGGCGTAGCTGCCCGGGATGTTCTCGTCCACCAGCCCGAATCCGTCCACCAAGGCGGCCCGGCGGATGAGAAACGTGGACGGGTGCAGCTCGGTCAGCCGCGAGCGCAGGAGGTCCGGAAGCCGAATTTCTTGCTGGTGAAGCATGCGGTCGACCGTGGTGCCGTCATAGTGCACCCGGATGCCGCTGCAGGCCAGCTCCGCCTGGGGATGCCGGCGCAGGGCCTCGACCTGAGCGCTCAGCTTGCCCGGCAGCCAATTGTCGTCGTCGTCACAAAAAGCGACGAGCTCCGTTTCGAGACTCAGAATGCCGGAGTTGCGCCCACCGGCCAGGCCGGGGCTCCGACCATTGGAGATGACCCGGACTGCCCGGTGCCCGTCGTCGAATGCCAGGCTGTCGTCAGGCGCGGACTGGTCGAAAACGACGACTGTCTCCACGCGGCCGGGATAATCCTGGGCACGGATGGCGGCCAGAGCTTCGCGGAGCATCTCCGGGCGGTCGCGCGTCGGTACGACGACACCGACAGCCGATGACCCGCTGGGGCCAGTCACTTCCTCGGCGTTCCGAGGTAGCCGTAGCGCAGGCGCAGCGGCGCGGTCAGCGTCGAAACGAGCCGTCGATCACGGGCCGGCAGCGCCGTTCGCCAGGCGTCATCAGAGCGCAGAGTCACTCCACCGGTGGTGAACCGCATCGGGTTGCCGGACACGGTGTGGCCCGACTGGAGCTGCACGACGTGGCCCTGCACGAAGCCGAGAGCCGCCGGATCATCCGCGAGACCGGCGAAGGAGCGAATGCGGGCCAGCACGGCGGTCGGCTCGGCGACGAGCTCCTCGTAGTGCTCCTGGCGCACCGGCACCCCGGTCGCGGCGAGCAGATCAAAGGCGGCATTCTGGCCGTTCCACTGCATGCTCACCTGCCGCGGTGTGCAGCGGGCCATCCAGTCTTCGCCGTCATCGACGACATCGGGCCGGCGCACCCGTTTCGCCCACGAGTAGGCAACCCCGGGGCTGTCCCGCACCAACTGCAGAACCCGCAGGTCGATGTCTGGTGACCAGCGCAGTACGAAGGCAAGGGAGGCGTGCTTGCTGGAATCGACGACCACATCGCAGCCGGACACCGTACGCACTGCCGAATAGACCCGGGCGTACAACCCGGCGTACTCGGTGAGCTCGTCGCGCACCGCCGAGCTCAGCCGGGGCAGCGTAAGCCGAGGAATATGGCGCGTGCGGTCCACGGCATGGCGCAGCCGCGCCACCCGCTCGGGATCGATGTTTTTCCAGCCGTCAAAGGCTTCCTTGCCGACTCGGGTCCAGAAGTCGCATTGCGGAAAGGGCAGGCCGCAGCCGCAGCGCTCCCCATTACCGACCCCGCGCTCCCATAGGTGCACGACCTCACCGATGGCGCAGACCTCGGACATCTCCCCGAGCATCCGGTCGAGCAGGGTGGAACCGCTCCGGCCAAGCCCACCGACGAAGAGCAACCGGACCGGCGGAGCCGTCACCTCGAGATCGTCCGGCGGGACCGCAACGACCGACGGCCCCAGCCCAGTGCCGAAGGTCGCCGGGCTGCGACGAGCGCGTCGATGACGTCACCGACCCGGCGGACCGGCTCGGGAGCCTCACCGTTGTTGACCTGCTCACGCGGGCTGGCCACATCAAAGGCATCCGGTTGCGCCATGGCCTGGTCCAGGGCGGCGCGCAGGTCGGCCTCGGACTCGGCCAGCCGGATCAGGCCGGACCGGGCAAACATCCGGGCGAAACGCTGCTGGTGACCGTCGACATGCTCGCGCAGCGCCGGGTCGCGCGGCACCACAATAGGCAGCCGCCCGGAGCGCCGGCACTCGGTGATGGTGGCCGGACCACCGTGGGAGACCACGATGGCCGCTTCCCGGACGGTCCGTTGCAATTCCTCGTGCGGAAAGAAAGCGACGCTGGTCGCCGGCTCGTCCGGCGGGGTGGATGTCCCGCGCTGCATCACGCAGCGCGGAGCGGTGCTGCCGCGGTCGGTCAACCATCGCTGCACCCAGACCACCAAACGGTCGAACGGGTGAATGTCGGTGCCCACCAGAACCAGCAACAGCGGCTCACTCACAAGAGGGTCCCCACGACGGTGGCATGAGGGTAGAGCAGTTGCTGCTCCTCCCACTGCACCAGCAGGGTAGAAGTGAAGGGTCCGCACAGGCGGGCGGTCAGCGTGCGGCTGTCGATGCGGTCGAAGACCTCGATGTACACGGTCGGAATGCCCAGTAGGCGGCCCAGCATGAAGAACGGTAGGGCCACCCCGGCACCGGTGGAGACGATCGCGTCGGGACGGTGCCGGCGCAAGGTGCGGGCGGCGAGGATGGCGTTGCGGAAGAGGTTGGGAACGTTGCGCGTCGTGGGGTAGTGCGCCCACGTCACATTCTCCTCCTGCAGCAGCGACTCCGCGTCCGGCGTACGAAACGTCACCCAGTGCCGACCCTTGCGTGCCCACCACGGCTCGAGCGCCAGCAGTTGGGCAAGATGGCCGCCACTGGACCCGACGAGCATGATCCCACCGGTGGTGGTCGCAGCCGGGTCGACAGCCCGGGGCAGGGAGGCCGGCGCACCGGTGTCCAGCACCGGCTGCGGCCGGACGTCCTGGGTGGGAAACCGCTCGCGAAGGTCAGCCTTTGGGGAGACGGTTTCGGTAAGCACGCCATTGCCGGTCAGCATGGTGCGCTCCAGTCCATCAACGATGTCATCGCGGTTCGGGACCTCCAGTAGTCGGGTGTCGCCGCCAGCGCGTGGGGTGGCGTGGAGCGCTGTGCATGACTGCCCAGCTCCGGCGTCGGCGTGTACATGGAGTCCCCCCTGCGTGGTAAAACAAAAGCTACTGGAAAGAGCTCACGCCGCGTAGTCGAACTGGAAAGCCGAGAGGCGAAGGATCTGCCAATCGGGCATCACGGCTAAAGGTGCTATCGGCCCGGACTGTCCGTACTTGAGTGACTTCGGATCGTAGGTTCACGCGTCTCCTGACCTGTTGCTGCGCCGTGCCGGTGCCCAGACCCGAGCACAGATGCACGTTCCGTCTCCCAATGCTACGCACAGTAAGCCGGACGGCGTTTTCAGGGTCGGTTGTGTCAGTCGTTGAAGCGGTTCTGCACGACGGCGAGCTCCTCGGTCAGCAGCGCAACGACGGCGTCCGCAGCCCGGTCGAGGTGAAAGGGCAGCTCTTTGCGCTCGGCTGCGCTGAAATCATGGAGGACGAAGTCAGCCGGGTCCTGCCGGCCGGGTGGGCGGCCGATTCCGAACCGCACCCGGGCGAAATCACCGGTGCCCAATGCCGACCGCAGCGACCGCAGACCGTTATGGCCGTTGTCCCCGCCACCGAGCTTGAGCCGCATTGCCCCGAAGGGCAGGTCGAGCTCGTCGTGGACGACGATCAGACCTTCGGCCGGCACCTTGAAAAAGGCCCGGACAGCGGCCACCGGTCCCCCGGAGAGGTTCATGTAGGCCTTCGGCTTGACCAGCACGACCCGAGCCGCGCCCAAGTGGCCCTCTACGACATCGGCGCGTCCTTTGTGCGCCCTGAAGCGACTGCCGGCGCGTTCGGCGAGCGCATCTGCGACGAGGAACCCGGCGTTGTGTCGGTTGCCCGCATACTGCGGCCCGGGATTGCCCAGGCCGACGACCATCTGCAGCTCGGGCCGCATGGTCGGCCCTCCGGTCAGGACTCGGTGGGCGCCTCGGGAGCGTCTTCGGCCGTGACCTCGCCCTCGGCCGCCGCCTGGGTCGCGGCCTGCTCCTCGTCGGTGACATCGCGCTCGATGCCGGCGTCTGCTTCAGCCTCGGCCAGCTCGGCGTCGACCTGCTCAGCCGTCGGTGCGGCGAGGCCCTGAACGACGACGTGCTCGCCTTCGGTCACCAGCGTCGCGCCGGTCGGCAAGCTGAGGTCATCGGCAGTGATGTGCTGGCCGGCGATGAGCCCCTCGATGCTGACCTCGACCCCACTGGGGATATGGGTGGCCTCGGCTTCCACCGATACCGTCACCAGTTGCTGGTCGACCAAGGTGTCCGGAGCCGCGTCACCGGTCAGGGTCACCGGGATCTCGACGGTGACCTTCTCCCCGCGGCGGACCAGCACCAGGTCGATGTGCTCCAGAAAACCCTTGATCGGGTCGCGCTGCACGGCCTTGGGGAGCACCAACTCGCTGCGCCCGTCGACATCCAGACTGAGCAGGACGTTGGGCGTGCGCAGGGCCCGCATCAGATCATGGCCGGGCAGTGAGATGTGCACCGGCTGGCGACCATGGCCGTAGACGACTGCCGGGACGTTGCCGGCTCGGCGGGTGCGGCGGGCGCCCCCCTTGCCGAACTCGGTGCGGGGCATGGCACCAATACGGACCTCGGCCACTGTCAGACTCCTCGTTACGATGGTGATGACCTCAACCCGGGGGTTCCCTCGCGGGCAAGAGCACCAGTCTAGCCGGGCGGCGCCGGGCGGCGAAACGCGGTTGAGGTCAGCTGTCGCCGTCGAACATCGATGTCACCGAACCGTCATCGAAGACTTCACGGATTGCCCGGGCGATCATCGGCGCGATCGAGAGCACAGTCAGCCTGTCGAACCGCTGATCGTCGGACAGCGGCAGCGTGTTGGTGAGCACCACCTCGCTGATCCGACTGTTCTTGAGCCGGTCGACGGCCGGCCCGGACAACACGCCGTGGGTCGCAGCGGCGATGACGTCGGTGGCGCCGCCGGCGAACAGCGCCTCGGCCGCCTTCACCGTCGTTCCGCCGGTGTCGATCATGTCGTCGACGATGATGCAGATGCGGCCCTCGACGTCACCGACCACCCGGTTGGCCTTGGCCTCGTTGGGCACCAACGGGTCCCGCGTCTTATGGATGAAGGCGAGCGGACAACCGCCGAGCCGGTCGGTCCAGCGTTCGGCGACCCGGACCCGCCCGGAGTCCGGGGCGACTACCGTGACCAGGCTCGTGTCCAGCCTCTCCTTGAGATAGTCGGCGAGCAGAGGGAGAGCAAAGAGGTGGTCGACCGGCCCGTCGAAGAAACCCTGAATCTGTGCCGTATGCAGGTCGACGGTCAGGATACGGTCAGCGCCCGCGGTCTTGAACATGTCCGCGACCAGCCGGGCGGAGATCGGCTCGCGGCCGCGGTGCTTCTTGTCCTGCCGGGCGTACGGATAGAACGGCACGACGACGGTGATCCGTTTGGCCGACCCGCGCTTGAGCGCGTCGACCATGATCAGTTGCTCCATCACCCATTGGTTGATCGGCGCCGTGTGGCTCTGCAGCACGAAGGCGTCGCTACCGCGCACCGAGTCCTCGAAGCGCACATACATCTCGCCATTGGCGAAGTCATAGGCGGTGGTCGGCGTCGGCATCACGCCGAGTCGGGCGCCGATCTCTTCGGCGAGCGCGGGGTAGGCTCGCCCGGAGAACAGCATGAGCGTCTTGCGATTGGCGATCTCGATGGTGCTCACCGGAGCGTCCTCGATGCTGCTCACGGTGCCGATTGTTCCTCACCTTCCCGGTTACCGCCCGACCGCCCTTCCCACGGTCGGCCGAACTCGGCTTCCCGATGCGCGGCGGCGGCATCCGCTGACGGGCTGCCAGGACGCTTGCGCTCGACCCAGCCCTCGATGTTGCGTTGCCGGCCGCGGGCCACTGCCATGGCTCCGGGCGGGACATCGTCGATGATCACCGAGCCGGCAGCAGTATAGGCACCGTCGCCGACGCTCACCGGGGCGACGAACATGTTGTCGGCACCGGTCCGGGCGTGCGCGCCGATCACGCTGCGGTGCTTGGTCACGCCGTCGTAGTTGACGAACACGCTGGACGCCCCGATGTTGGCGCCGGCGCCGATCGTGGCGTCTCCCACATACGTCAGATGCGGCACCTTGGCGCCGTCGCCGAGATCGGCATTCTTCACCTCGACGAAGGTGCCGACCTTGGCCTCCGGTCCGATCCGCGCACCGGGTCGCAGGTAGGCGTACGGTCCGACACTGGCTCCGGCGCCGATCTGGGCGCCGACACAATGCGCCCGCACCACCCGGGCGCGTTCGCCGACCGACGTATCGCGCAGGGTGCTGTCGGGACCCACCTCAGCGCCGGTGGCGACCGTTGTGCGGCCGAGCAACTGGGTGGAGGGATGAATCAACACGTCGCGTTCGAGGCGTACGTCGACGTCGACCCAGGCGGTCTCCGGGTCGACCACGGTGACTCCGGCGCGCATCCAGCCCTGGATCAGCCGATCACGCAGCCGACGGCCCGCCCGGGCGAGCTGGACCCGATCATTGACCCCCTCCGTCTCGCGGGCATCGAGCGCGGTCAACGCTCCCACCGCATAGCCGTCGGCGACCAGGATGCCGATCACATCGGGGAGATATTCCTCTCCCTGCACGTTGTCGGTGCCGATCCGCTCCAGCGAGGCACGCAGCAGCGCCGCATCGAAGGCATAGATGCTGGTACCGACCTCCTGGACGTCGAGCTCGGCCGGGACCGCATCCCGGTGCTCGACGACGCGGGTGACGACCTTGCTGCTGTCCCGGATCACGCGGCCGTAGCCGGCCGGATCCTCGAGCACCGCAGTGAGGAGGGTGGCCGCAGCCTCGTCTCCTTGATGCTGCTCGACGAGCGCCGTCAGCGTCTGCGCCGTGACCAGCGGCGCGTCACCGGGCAGGACGAGCACCGTTCCCTCGAGCTCACCCATGGCCTGCACGGCCATGCGGACGGCATGCCCGGTGCCCCGCTGCTCGGCCTGCACCACCGACATCGCGCCGGGGGCCTCCGTGCGCAGCAACTCCCGAACCCGCTCGCGGCCAGACCCGACGACGACGACGGTACGCACCGGTGCCAGTGCCCCGACGGAGCGCAGAACGTGGCCCAGCAACGTGCGTCCGCAGATCTCGTGCAGGACCTTCGGCGTGCTCGATCGCATCCGGGTGCCCTCGCCGGCAGCAAGAACGATGACGGCGGCGGGGCGGGAGTCCGACACGGGCGGGCCCTCTCTCAGGCGCAAGCACTTCCGACCCGCACAGTAGCGAGGCAGCGCGGGCCGAGCTCCCGAGGGAGGATTCGAACCCCCACCTGAGGCCTCCAAAGAGCCCCGTGCTGCCGTTACACCACCCGGGAATGCGACGCCGAGGTGACAGCTCGCCAAGCGATCCTAGGCCGCCAGGTCGGCGCCGCGGTCAACGCCCCGACGACCACTGGAACTCCTCACCCAGCAAGGCGACCAGGCGGCGGTTGGCATCGGTGAAGCGTCCGGCCAGCGCCTCGCGGGCACCCAGTTCGTTGCCGCCGCCCGGGGAACCCTGGTTGTAGACCTCGAACTCCGGCTCACCCATGCGCTCCACGCCGAGGAATTCCAGCACCCGACGGTAGGTGGCGGCCGGCTCGGTGAACAGGTCCTCGGCCCGGAGCGCGAGAATCTGCGACCGCGGATAGTGCGCCAGCCAACGCTCCAGTTGCTCGGCGTAGCGACCGCGAGCAACGTAGGAGAAATTCTGGTGGGCATAGCTGGCACCGGCGTCGCCGGTCGTGCGGAGGCGCTCGTCCTCGCCGTGGAGACGGTCGGTCTCCGAATCCAGGGCGTCCCGAAGCGACAGGGTCTCGCGGCCGGCGCGTACCTCGTGTTTGTAGTGGCTGATCGCCCGGTCGACGGGGTCACGAAGCAGCACGATGACCTTGGTGTCGGGCACCATCTTGGCCATCCGCGAGGGCACGACCGGATGGAAAACGTAATAGGGGCTCGCCTCGCCGGTGATCGCACGCCGGCCGGTCCGCCGCTCGCAGTAGCGCAAGGTGAACCGAGTAGGAAACATCGACCGGTAGAAGCGCTCTCCCCGCTGGTAGGAGACGTCGAAGAAGTGCACCTCCTTGCGGCCGGCGGCCACGATGTCCGGGTGGGCGACAAGGTAGTTGTACAGCGAAGTGGTGCCCGCCTTCTGCGCACCGATGATCACGAAATGGGGCAGCACGCGCCAGCGCGCCGTCGCCAGCCGCCACAGCTGACTGAAGGCGACGGCAAGGCCGATGGTCAGCTTGGAGACCCGGCCGGGCAGGTGCTCGACGGACTTGGCCAGCGCCGCGCGGGCCGGCGTACGTGCGAGGGGCATCACTGCGTCCCGGCCCGGGAGTCGGGAATGCCGCAACGCCTGAGCCGAGCTTCTGGCAACCCTTCGCCTCCGCGCTGACGGCTCATTCCCGATGTACAGCGAGACAACTTGCGGCTCTGGGAAGCGACGATAACATCTCGGCTGCGGCCGAGGCGACCTCGCGAGATCGGCTGACTCAGCGTCGTCGGAATTGCGGCCACACTTTCCTAAATCCCCCTGTTGCTTCCTGCTTGCATGCCCCGACACGACCAGTGTCCCAGCCGGACGCGCTCTGGCGCAGTGGCTTGCCGAGGATCGGCCGGTCGGACTTCAGGCTACGGTTGCGTAGGTTACGGTTGCGTAGCGAGGCCCGTCGCCATCCCGCCACCTGTGAGGTATCCCGCCGTGACCCCAGCACCCTCCACCACTGCGCCGGCTCGGCCGGCTGATCTCAGCGCGCCCGGCAGGTCGACGCCCGCCGGCAAGAAGGCGCTGACCGGCGAAATCAAGTCGCCGTGGGAGCAGCCCGCGCTCTACGCGTTCGTCATCATTCCCTTCGCCGCGGTCGCCGCCGCCCTGCCGGTGGCCTGGGGATGGGGCCTCGGGTGGCGCGACGTCATCATCACCGGCGTCTTCTACATGATCTCGGGCCTCGGCATCACCGTCGGATTCCACCGCTACTTCACGCACGGCTCCTTCAAGGCCAAGCGGTGGCTGCGGATCGGCTTGGCGCTGGCCGGCACGCTGGCGATTGAAGGCCCGGTCATCCGCTGGGTCTCCGACCATCGCCGCCACCATGCGTTCAGCGACAAGGAGGGTGACCCGCACTCGCCGTGGCGCTACGGCGAAGATCTGCGTGCACTGTCCAAGGGGTTCTTCTTCGCCCACATCGGATGGCTGTTCGACGTGGAGCAGACCAACCAGGAGCGTTTCGCACCCGACCTGCTGGCTGATCCCGACATAAGGCGGGTCGACGCTGCTTTCCCGTGGATCGCCGCCTTCAGCCTGCTGGGGCCGGCCGTGATCGGCGGCCTTTGGTCGCTGTCCTTCACCGGAGCGCTGTCGGCGTTCTTCTGGGGCAGCCTGGTCCGGATCTGCGTGCTTCACCATGTGACCTGGTCGATCAATTCGGTCTGCCACACGATCGGCGAACGACCGTTTGCCGCCCGGGACAAGTCGGCCAACTTCTGGCCGCTGGCCATCATCAGCTTCGGCGAGTCGTGGCACAACCTGCACCACGCCGACCCCACCGCGGCCCGCCACGGAGTCCTGCGCGGGCAGCTCGACCCCTCGGCGCGGGTGATCCGCTGGTTCGAGCAGGCCGGATGGGCAAGTGCGGTGCGTTGGCCTTCAGCCGAGCGGATCAACAGTAAGCGGATCAACAGCCAACCGGCGGCCGGCGCAGCCGGTCCCGGGTGAGGATGACCGGCAAGGAGCGCCGCGAGCAACTACTCGACGTCGGGCGCCGCCTGTTCGCCGAGCGCGGCTACGAAGCCACGTCCATCGAGGAGATCGCCAGTCGGGCCGAGGTATCCAAGCCGGTCGTCTACGAGCACTTCGGTGGCAAGGAGGGGCTCTACGCGGTCGTGGTCGACCGTGAGATGCGTGCCCTGCTCGACCGGGTTACCGGAGCACTCACCGGTGGGCATCCGCACGAATTGCTGGAGCAGGCAGCTTTGGCCCTGCTGATCTACATCGAGGAACAGACCGATGGCTTCCGCGTCCTCGTCCGTGACTCCCCCGTGCTCAGTGTCCAAGGCAATTTCTCCAGCCTGCTCAACGACATCGCCAGCCGGGTGGAGTACGTCCTTGCGGCTGAGTTCTCGGCCCGCGGTTTCGAGGCGAAGCTCGCCGGTCTCTACTCGCAGGCGCTGGTCGGCATGGTGGCGCTGACCGGTCAATGGTGGCTCGAAGTGCGGAAGCCCAAACGCGACGAAGTCGCCGCCCACCTGGTGAATCTCGCCTGGAACGGCCTGTCCCATCTCGAACCCAAGCCCAGGCTGTCCGAGCCCGTCAAAGACTGAAACGGAGATCGCCCGGGGGGCTATCGTCGAGTAGAGCCCAAACTGTGCCCCCGAGGAGGAACTGTATGTGCGGTGACGAAGGCATGCTTATGGACGACGAGCCGGTCGACCCGCCGAGCAGTGTCAGCCGGCGACGCTTCCTGCAGGCGATGGGCGTTGCTGCCGCGGCGACCGTGGTGGGGCCGGCGAGCTGGGAGAGTAATGCCGCCGCTGCCGCCGTCGCCGGCGCCAAGCCGGTGTCGATGGCGATGCACATCCATGCCTCCTTCAGCGAGCAGTGGGGATCAATGGAGGGCCAGCTCCATCAGGCCCAGCAGAATGCCGTCGATGTGCTCTGGTGGACCGATCACGACCATCGCATGTCGGCCTTCGGCTACCGCCGCGTCGTGCACTTCACGAGCCTGACCAATGAGCAGACCGACGGTCCCCCGTGGCACTGGGAGCGACGCGACAGCGGCCCGCTCACGGCAGGCTCGAACGGCGGAATCGTCACCAGCCCGGCGTCGCCGCACGACCCCATCGCCGGCGGAAGCCTGACGGTCAACGCCGACAGCTCGACCTCCGGCACCGCGTCATTGGGCTTCTACGCACAGGCGAAGCCGGCCGCCTGGAACTACCACGGCAACCTCTACGGCCAGACCCTGACGGTGGACGTGCTGCCGACGACGATCAGCCACGACGGCTACCTCGAGCTTCTCCTCAACATCTCGTCGCACCTGCCCCACGGCGGTCGGCCGGGCGCCAGGTACACGCTTTCCTACCGTTTCGGCGGCCCGGGTGCGCCGGGCACGCGGACAGCCAACGGCGTGAACGGCATCGTCTACGTCGGTGTCTCGACCGGGACCTGGAACACCGTCAGCATGACGCCGTGCAACGACATCGCCGCCTTGTGGCCCGACCTCGAGGCGCACGACTTCGCGTCGTACGGGCTGACGCTGAGCGCGGTCAGCAGTGGGGCGCCGGCGCGCGGTAATTTCGATTATCTGCGCTTTGCCCGGGCGCACACCAGTGGTGACGTCCCGCTGCAGACGCAGAAGGCATTGCAGGCAAGGTACGCGGGCCGCTTCCCCAAGGTCACCCAACGCCAGGGCCTCGAGGTGTCGTTGTCCCTGCCGCACGTCAACTGGTTCGGCGGCGCGGTGAGCCTGCCCGACTACACCGGAATCACCTACAAGAATTACGACACCTTCGTCGCCAAACAGATCACCAAGATCCATGCGGCCGGTGGTCTGGCGTCGTACAACCATCCCTTCGGCTACTCCGGCGGCCACGCCATGTCGCCATCGGCCCAGGCCTCGCTCCGGGCGCACATCGCTGCCAAGCTGCTGAGCGACCACGCGCTGCACTGCGACATCCTGGAGGTCGGTTATCCGCTCCGCGGCGGGGTCGACCTGGCCCATCACGTCGAATTGTGGGATGTCCTGAGCCGCAACGCACGGTTCATGACCGGCAACGGCACCAGCGACGATCACTTCGCGCAGAACTGGCTGGGGATCAAGAACAACTGGTACACCTCGACCTGGTCGCCAAGCGTCGGCGAGCACGACCTGCTGGGGGCACTGCGCGCCGGCCGGGCGTGGACGGCTTCGCTGTCACGGTTCCGAGGCTCCCTCGATCTACTGGCCGACGGCGGCTGCGCGATGGGCTCGGCATCGGTATCTGGAGCGGCCAACCGGAAGCTGCGCGTCTCGGCCACCGGCATCCCCAGCGGCGGCAGCGTCAAGGTCGTCAGGGGCAAGGTGGATTACGCCGGCACTGCCGCGCCGGACCCGAACACGGCGACGATCGCGAGCTTCTCGGCCGGCCAGCTGGGCGGTGGCTCGGTGTCGCTGTCGGTGGACACGAAGTCCTCGGCCTTTGTCCGTACGCAGGTGCTGGACTCCCACGGCTCGGTGGTCGCCTTGTCGAACCCCATCTGGCTGCTGCGCAAGGCCCCTCCCGGCGGGATACCCGCAGCCCGGGCCTGCTGACCGTCAAGAGCCGGCTTCAGGGCGCCGACGTGCTGGGCACTCCGACGGTGACGCCGGCGCGGCCACGGTTGTCGACCCGGCAGCGGCTGCCGGCAGGGCAACCAGTGCGAGCGCCACAACGCTCAGGCCGACCGAGTCCCGATCCCGCCTGGGAGTCAGCCCGTTACTGGGTCGGGTCTCCGGCTTTCACCCGGCCGTACAAGCCGCTGGTCAGCAGCACAATGCCGACGACGAAACTGAAGATGATGTTTCCCATGCGGAACGCCAAGAAATTCAGGTCGGTGCGGATGAGGGTCAGGTTGACCAGGCCCGAGAGGAGCAACAACACCGCCACCGCGGTGTTGGCGGCGGCCGAGGCGTTGCCCCCGATCACGGCCGCGGCCAGCAGGATCAGGCCGAATACCACGGAGAGCAGGCTGAGCAGACCGTTGGTGTGCAGGCCCAGCACCTTGTCGCCGTAGATGGTGAAGAACGGAACGCCGCTCAGGAACCCGGCGACGCCGAAGACGAGGAGCACGATCCCGCACAACCCGCCGCCGGCCCGGCAAACAGGTTCGATCGAGTGGTCCGCGGCCCGCGCATCTGTCATGCGGGCAAACTACCCGACGGCTGTCAGTCCGCCGCCTCGAGCCAGGCGTGCTCGGCCGCCTCGCGTTCGGCAGCGACCTGCCGCAGCTCGGCGTCGAGGGTCGACACCTGCGCGAAATCGCTCGCCACCTGCGTCATCTGCTCATGCAACTGCGCCTCCCGGGCCTCGAGGCGACTGACCAGGCGCTCCAGGCGGGTCAGCTCCCGGCGCGCTGCCCGCGAGTCGACTCTGCGGTCACGTGCGACCGGCGGCGTCACTGCGATCTGCGACCGCCGGCGGAGGTATTCCGTCACCCCGCCGGGCAGTGCGGCGATCCCACCATCGCCGAGCAGCGCCACCACTGTGTCGCAGACCCGCTCGACCAGGTAACGGTCGTGGCTCACCACGATCACCGTGCCGGGCCAGGTGTCGAGCAGGTCCTCCAACGCGGTCAGGGTGTCGATGTCGAGGTCGTTGGTGGGCTCGTCGAGCAGCAGGACGTTGGGCTCCCCCATCAGCAGCCGCAGCAGCTGCAGCCGGCGCCGCTCACCGCCGGAGAGCTGATCCACCGGAGTCCACTGCCGGGCCGCGGCGAAACCGAACCGCTCGAGGAGCTGCGAAGCTGACAGCTCGACGCCGCCGAGGCCGGCGTAACGCGCGATCTCCTCCACCGCTTCGAGCACGCGCAGTCCGGCCGGCAACTCGGCCACCTGCTGGGACAGGTACGCCGGGCGCACGGTTGCGCCGACCCGGACCCGGCCGGCCTCGGGCTGCTGCTCGCCGACCAGCAGCCGGAGCAGCGTGGTCTTGCCCGAGCCGTTCACGCCGACGACGGCTACCCGCTCCCCCGGCCCCACCCGCCAGGTCGCCTCGCGGAGTAAGACGCGCTCGCCGGCCCGCACCGTCACCGCCTCGACGTCGTACACGCTCTTTCCCAGCCGCGCCGTCGACAGCGCCTGCAGCGAGGTGCTGACCCGTGGCGGCGGCTCGCCGGCCACCAGCGCCGCGGCCGCGTCCAGCCGGAACCGCGGCTTGGAGGTGCGGGCCGGCGCGCCGCGACTGAGCCAGGCCAACTCCTTGCGCAGCAGGTTGGTCCGCCGCGCCTCCGTCGTCTCGGCGACCCGGCCACGCTCGGCCCGGGCCAGTACGTATGCCGAGTAGCCGCCCTCGTAGGCGTGCACTGCACCGTCGGCCACCTCCCACGTGCTGGTGGCGACGGCGTCGAGAAACCACCGGTCGTGGGTGACCACCACCAGCGCGCCGCGCCGGCCGACCAGGTGGGCGGCCAGCCAGTCCACGCCCTCGACGTCGAGGTGGTTGGTCGGCTCGTCGAGCACCAGCAGCTCGGTGTCGCGGACGAGCAGCGCGGCCACCGCGACCCGGCGCCGCTCGCCGCCGGAAAGCTGCTCGACCGGGGCGTCCAGGCCGACGTCGTGCAGGCCGAGCCCGGTCAGGATCTCCCGGACGCGGGCGTCGCCAGCCCACTCGTGCACCGCCTCGAATGTCGGGCCCAGGACGACCGCCCGGACGGTGCCCGGCGGCAGCCGGCCGTGCTGGCCGAGGAAGCCGGCCCGCACCCCGGTCGCGTACGTGACCCGCCCGGCGTCCGGTGCCTGCTCCTTGGCGATTATCTCCAGCAGGGTGGTCTTGCCGGCGCCGTTGGCCCCGACGACCCCGATCCGGTCGGCGTCGTCGATGCCGAGCGACACCTCGTCGAGCAGTACGGCGCTGCTGTAGGCCTTGCGGACGCGGGAGAGGTTGACCAGGTTCATCGGGGTGCCGCCGGCACGACTTGGGCGCCGGCGACCGGCCCGCAGGCGGTACGCACGTCACGGCAGACGCCGGCGCCGGCCAGCGAGGCGGCCAGCCGGGCCGCCTCGCCGGCGCTGCCGGCGAGGAAGGCACAGGTCGGGCCGGAGCCGCTGACCAGCGAGCCGATTGCGCCGAGGGCGGCGCCGGCGTCGAGCGTGCGCTGCAGGTCGGGGCGCAGCGACACGGCGGCCGGCTGCAGGTCGTTGCCCAGCGCCCGGCTGAGAGCCGCCACCGCACCCGAGCGCAGGGCGGCGAGGACCGCCGGGAGCCCGGCATCGGCGGGGAGCACGCCCGCCGGCCGGGTCCGGTCGAGCTCGCGGTAGACCGCCGGAGTCGACAGCCCGCCGGCGGCAAAGGCGAGCACCCAATGCCAACGGCCGGTGGCCGGGACCGGGGACAGCTGCTCGCCGCGGCCGGTGCCCAGGGCGGTGCCTCCGGTCAGCGCGAACGGCACGTCGCTGCCCAGCGTCGCGGCCAGGTCGAGCAGCGCCGTACGGGGAAGGTCGGTGCCCCAGAGGGCGTCGCAGGCCAGCAGGGCGGCCGCGGCGTCGGCGCTGCCCCCGGCCAGCCCGCCGGCAACCGGGATTGCCTTGACGATGTCGAGGCGGGCCAGCGGCTCGATGCCCGCCCGGCGGGCGAGGGCCGTCGCGGCTCGTACGGCGAGGTTGTCGCCGTCAAGCGGCACCGTGTCGGCACCCTCACCGCGCACGGTGACCTCGAGCGTCGCGGCGAGGCTCGCTGTCACCTCGTCGTAGCGAGAGACGGCGTGGTAGACGGTGGTCAGCTCGTGGAATCCGTCGGCCCGCAGGGCGCCCACTCGCAGGTGCAGGTTGAGCTTGGCCGGGGCCCGGACGGTGACCGGCGCAGGACTGCTCAGGGCGGTGCTCCTTGACATTTCGCTGCGGGACACTGCCGGCCATCCGATGTTAGAGGGCCGCCGCGATCCGGGCGTAGGCCTGCACGTCGACCTGCTCGCCCCGGGCGCGGGGATCGATGCCGGCGGCTCGCAGGACCTCTTCGGCGCGGGCCGGAGAGCCGGCCAGCCCGGCCAGTGCCGACCGCAGCGTCTTTCGGCGCTGGGCGAAGGCGGCATCGACGACGGCGAACACGGTCTCACGGCGGCCCCCCACCGGTGGCGGCCGGCGGGTCAGCAGCACCAGCTCGGAGTCGACGTTGGGCTCCGGCCAGAACACGCGCCGGCTGACCGGGCCGGCCCGCCGGACCTCGGCGTACCAGGCCGCCTTGACCGACGGGATGCCGTAGACCCGCGATCCGGGCGGGGCGGCCAACCGCTGCGCGACCTCGGCCTGCACCATGACGAGGACCCGGCGCAGTGACGGCAGCACGCTGAGCAGGTGCAGCACGACGGGGACGGCGATGTTGTAGGGCAGGTTGGCCACCATCGCGGTGGGCGGCGGCCCGGGTACGGCGCTCAGCGCCAGCGCGTCCGCTTCGATCACGACCAGCCGGCCGGCGAAGTCCGGCAGCCGGCTCTCGACGGTGGACGGCAAGGCGCCGGCCAGCGCGGTGTCGATCTCGACCGCGACCACCGCGGCACACGCCGGCAGCAGCCCGAGGGTGAGCGAGCCGAGGCCCGGGCCCACCTCGAGGACGATGTCCTCGGCGGCCAGGTCGGCCGTACGCACGATCCGCCGGATCGTATTGGCGTCGTGCAGGAAGTTCTGGCCCCGCGACTTCGTCGGTCGCAGCTGCAGGCCGGCCGCCAGGCGCCGCAGGTCGGCGGCCCCGAGCAGCCCGTCGGTCATGTGAACAGGTAATGCCCACAGACCGGCCACTGGCCCGCACCCGAGCGCTGGTACAGCAAGCTGGCCCGCAGTGTCTGCTCGGACGGCGTCGCCGAGCTCGGCAGGCCCGAGCCGCCGACGCTGGCCCAGGTGCCGGCGCTGAACTGGTAGAGCCCGTAGTACGGCCCGGCCGGGTTGTAGGCCCGCGGGTTACCACCGGATTCGCAGCGGGCCAGGGCCGCCCAGTTGAGCCCACCCGAGGAGGGAGGCGCACTCGACCGAGGGCTCGGCTGGGGTGTGCTCGGCTGCGGTGGGCTCGACCGGGGGGCCGGCGCCACCGGCCGGGCCTTCGTGCCGACCGCGAGGATCTCCGGCCGCGGCTTGGTCTTGAGTACCTGGCCGGTGAGCTTCTTGGCGGTCACCTTGCCGTCGGTGCGGACGTAGGCCCAGGTTTGCACGATGACGCCCGGCGCCCCGGCGTCGACCACCTTCGTCTGGCCGGTCAGCAGGCTGGCATCGGATCGCCTGATCACCGGCTGGCGCACCGCCACGTCGACGGTGCCGGTCGAGTGCCGGATGCGGCTCACGGTCACCACGATGCCGTCGAAGACGGCGGTGTCCATCGGCACCGAGGTGGTATCAGCGTCGGCGAGTACGACGTGGTCGAGCGCCAGCAGGTCCCTCACCGTTGCGACGGTGGTGTCGACCACCGCCGCGCGACCGTCGGCGACGACGGTCGCCTGCTTGGCCGTACGCAGCTGCAGCGCCAACCCGCTCAGCGGGATGCGCCGGGACCGTGAGGCCGACAGCCACAGGCCGGCATCGCGGAAGCCGATCTGGCCGAGGAGTTCATCGACCGACCGGGCCGTGACCCAGAT
>JAABUL010001286.1_pt1 | contig 48503 bp, 13 predicted proteins | sample 5559151 | NCBI WGS metagenome assembly JAABUL01 (sample SAMN10711876, study PRJNA513368) | rock metagenome | isolation source: Antarctica rocks | place: Antarctica: Victoria Land, Pudding Butte sud
TGATCGAGATCCGGATATTGCCCCGAAGTGCGTACTTCCGTCGTTGATATAGTGGATTTGGAAGCTGATACATCAAATAGTACTGTCGACGACGCATTCGGCGGCTTGATCGAACGGGAGGGCAAATACGCCAAACGCGTGGTCTACGCTGTTCACCGAATGTAGGCGTTTCTTCATCCCCTTCACTCTCACATCCTTCCCTTTGTTCGAAAGAGCATTATAGGCTTAGCGGATGACAGGTTCGGCATCGAGTTCGCTCCGGAAGTCGTGCAGGCGGACGGTAATGTACGCAACATAGCATGGCGAATATGCAACGCCAAAAAGGTTCTGGTAAGTTTTATGTTATTTCTAGGAATGTCGAGAGACTAAAGCTATGATTAGGCGCCTTACATGTCACTTTCTGAAGGGAAGAATACCCCGTCGCAGCCGAAGTATTGAGGCTAAAAAGTCGGTTTACAAGGCGTTTGAGGGGGATGTACTTATGATCTGATAAACGACGTATATATTGATGAATTCTGTGTTGTTCAGACCAGCCGTGCTGCTTGCGAAGTTCTGCACAAATAGTCCTCGTCCTCCGTGTGGTACACGCTCATGGGTGTCTGGTAAGATTTTGTTCTATCTCATCGGAGCTCTCGGTGGCTGTGAAGACCAAATACTTTGACGCTTTGCCGTTTTGGCTGAGAAGTTTTATTGGCTGTGGAGACCACTACTATTAAGTCCAAACGTTCTTTGATGAAGTGTCTAAGGGTTCCAGGTATATGTACATTATACGTTGGAAGATACGGGGTATGAACTGCGAGCCTGCGAGAACACGGCCCCTGAGCTAGGTACGATGCGGTCTAGCTCGCTAGATCTAGCCAATCAGGATTTCGTGGATATAACTAGCATGTATCCACGAAATCCTGGTTGGCTGGTCAAGCGAGGCAATTAGTATTCCGCACTGTGCAGGCTGGCATGTCGCTGGCGCACTGCACAACACAAAACATTAAAGTAACCGCATACGTATACAATCCTTGACGATTTGGTGTTCGAGGAGACGACGTACGGGATTATCAAGCTTCGACATGTAGAATTCTGGAAATTGTACAGATGGTCCCTGGATCGTTGAGATCCCACGAAGACCTCCTAAAGAAAATGTCAGGGATACGACCAAGGTCCTAGAATTCGGTGATTTGCTTTCCGAAGGTGCTTAGCTGTGGGTTCCCTTTCTGTGTCTACCTTAGTCCACTACCCGTCTGTCAAGTGGTGCGAAACCGTCCTCTCCACTCATTGGCCTCATCTAGGCCCTATCTTAACCCTAGATTCGGAAGAGACGCCGGCGGGATCTGATGCCACCACTCACTTCGAGAAACATTGGCAAATGTGACCTGTTTTTTCTCTAACAACATGCAAATTTTAGCATGGTCGCAGCATTCGATACGTACGAGATGAAGTCTGTACCGTTACACTCTTAGCTACGCGAAGCATTATCTCAAGGTAATGTGTTTCCAAAGTGACAAGTCAGTGGGACAGTATCGCGATCTCCAGCTAGTGCTTGACCATACAATAGCATACTTATCCGACTTCATTCTATAGCTCCGGTATAGTACTAAAACTCTTAGTGCGTCGGGAAGCTGAAAGGATCATCAAGTGACCGTTTGCCTAAGTCTCGCACCTTTCTCCATTGGATTTTCTTGTAGCCAATCCGCCGAGGCTTCGCAGCATGTGCTCCTTTTATCCGAAATCTCAAGATTTACTGCAGGACTGTTTGCGGGATCAGAACTTATTAATATATCTACTAAGTGGATCAGCTGGAGGGTGATGCCATACCATTCAGTGATGGATAGTGTTACTGCGCTCCCTGGGGTAGGAACAGGCTTGCGCTGAAGAAAATTTCCCACCACAGTTCCAGGGTCAATCATTGGGCTTTGGCGAATAGTGCTGCATCGAGAATGACCTGGAATGCATGCAGCAGCGATGCATGAGCAGCCTATCGGAGGTCGGAATCAGAAGCAAACATCCTCATGTGTTTGATACTAGCCCAATCGACATTACCCACACGGTTGACAGCCCAAATACTTTACGAATTTTTATTGAATTGTTACCGCTAGCTATCCATGCAATCACGATATCTCTCCCCTCAAATCAAGCAGCTGCTGAGGCCTGCCGAATGAATCAATTGGCAAAAATACTGGCGATCTTCCACTGGCAATGAGCGTGGTGCTCAACGGTGCCCGTTCTGGTGTTCTGGACGATGGTCGTATTAGCACCTACGGCTACCGGCATTTCGCTCGCAATAATGAAGAAAGTTTGTGTTGCACTGCATCTCATCATCCTATGATCAGCAGCAGATGCTCCTAGTGCAGGACGTGGAGCAAACTTCGAGGCGGATGAATATGCTTTCATGTCACAATGCATTGAACCCCACTCAAGGTCCGTCATATCATCAGCTTCATACTTCTCTCATCCGATTTGGACGCAGAAGAAGTCTACGTAACTGTGCAAAGCAACATCCATGGCGGCAGCATCACCTTCAGACCCCTTCGCTGTCCAAGCCTGGCGATCGGCTTTAGAACAAGTGGAACAGGATTGCGGTTCCGATGTCGTTGGCAAATTGATAATGCAAGAGACCAAGCCCGGGCACTTGCTCGACTACATCCAGCAGAGGCAGGAGAAAGAGTCCAGAAGCAAATTCAGCAAGCTTTTGGGTAAGATCAGCACAATGGCGGATGTCTTAGATAGGTTTCAATCGGCCTTGGATGTTATAAGCCAGGGAACGCCGCAGCCTGGGTGTCTACTGTGGGGTTCGATCAGGCTGGTCCTTGAGGTTCGTAACTGGCCTTTTCTATGCCTGTCCAGTGAGCTTTCCGGCTTGAGTCCTACATGGCCGGATGATCGCAAGAAGGACGTCCGCAACATGTTGCCTATCTTGTTCCAGGTCAATGAAATCAATTTTTTGTTGCTGCATTGTTGAAGGATCACTCGAGGCAACCGAGTACGAATTTTTGGAGCATGACTGAAAACGTATTGTAGACCGTTAAAGGCTATGCGAAAGCGTTCGAGCAACTGCTCAAAGCCCTAGTGATGATGGGCGACCGCCTTCCAATTGTTGAGCTCTACTCGGAAGCATCTTACGAGTCGCCGCTATTTCGGGATATTCTTATCAACTACTATAAGTCTATGATCAGATTCTGGAGCCAAGCTCTTATATTCTACAGGCGCAAGAGGTTTCGGGGCTTTTATCATTCGATTTGGTCGAACTACGATATCGAATTCAAGGCTCTGGAAGAAACAATGGACAAGCAATATTCGCATATAAAAGAGTGTTCCATGGCCCTCCATGAGTCAGAGACGAAGAATCAAGGCAGAATTGTCCGAGGTGAGACGTCCGACTAAACCTATATATTGCGTTTGCTGATGCTGGAAGCGATTGCTCGCCGTACCGATGAGAGCCAGATGGCACGCGTCATTGAATCGCTTACACCATCACATCTTGAGATTGAGTACTATGAACAAGATCTGGAAATTCACCGTCACAAAGTTCACAAAAGCTCGTGTCATTGGATACTGGGTACTCAGCAGTACAAGACCTGGGCTTCTTGTCCCGCCGACTCTTACGAGAAACTTCTCTGGATCAGCGCTGTTCCCGGTGCAGGGAAAACGATACTTAGCGCCTTCTTGATTCATCACTTGCGCACTGTCCCAGGAGCCAGTGCGTCACCGGTGCTTTTCGTTATGTTTCAAGCTAGACACCTCGGAAAACGTGCTCCTATCGCTGCTGCCCGCACGCTTACCTACCAATTACTTAAGAGCCTCAAATTCCAAACTGATTCTCTATTCGAAGCACTGGTTCAACACCGCAACAGGAGTGGCAGCCCTCAACCAAACGATTTTCAGTCGCTCTGGGATTTGTTCTCGGAACACATCGTCAAGTTGTCTTCAGCGATCGTTGTTGTGGACGCACTTGACGAGTGCGAGGAGGATTCCACTCTCTGTGCTTGTCTCCTGAAGCTATCGCAAGCTGCTCAGGTCAAAGTCTTGATCACGAGTAGACGAGAAGCGAGTCTGTCGTCGCTCTTAGACAACCACCTGTCGCTCAACTTCGGAGCAAAAGAGAACCAGCAGGACATATATCGTTATTTGACCCATGAGATCTCGAACAGTCCAAAACTATCAAAGCCGATTGTATCCAATCGTGTCATTGAACGCTTCAACATGGACTTGCCGGATTATTTGCTGCATCGTGCAAATGGATTATTCCTATGGGTCTCACTAGCACTCAAGGAGCTGGAAATGCAAATAACGATGGAGGACCTCTTGCGGACAGTGGACGAGCTCCCTTCAGGGCTCGCTGAAGTATATGCCCTGGTTTTGCATAAGATACCTGCTAGCAAGAGAGGACTGTGTCGCCCTATTCTAAGATGGCTTGCATGTGCATACACGCCGCTATCCGTTTCCGAGATGTGGCAAGCACTCAGCATTGAGCTTGTTGGGCGAGATGGCGACTTTCTTGCCTCTCAGCGCGAGATCGAATGCGCGTGTGGCTCTCTCGTGGTCATAGAAAACGGAAAGATGCATCTAGCACATCAATCACTGGCCGAGTTCTTGTGCAAGCACCTACGAGAAACCAAGCTGGGCTCAAGCATTGCGGAATTTTCTGTAGATGTTTCCGATGCGCACTTCCGCAATCTGGCTCTTTGTCTTGGTTACATGGATACTGCAATCGAGCAGCTTGGGATAAACCCAAACATCAAGATGAGAACGCTATCTGATTATTACCTGAGAAGCAGGTACGCCTTTCTGGAATATGCTGTATTCTGTTGGACACATCACCTCATGAGCCTTGATTTCCGTGAAGGATGCAACCATGCGCGTGTAAGCTCATTGTTTTTCTGGGGTGATAGATGGCTATACTGGATCGAGTTTTGGTTTGTCCTTCGCGCTCAGGAAAGTTGGGGTCTCGCACAGCACGTTGAAAGGCTGTCCAGCTGGTGCAACGACTCAATTAAAGACGACCATGCGGGCCCACACCCACCTACTCTATTTCCAAATGGGCACAACATGCGTTGCAGCTCGTCGGAATGTATGGCGCAGCGCTGCAGGAGGAACCCTCGTCGATACACTTCATTGACTCGGATCCATGGCAACAAGGTCCACACGCAATGGACTCTTCTCAGGAAGGTCCTCCTCTGGAAGCCAGCTTTCGTACACAACATGTTCTTTTACGTTCAGCAGCTTTCGGTGACCAACACTTTGCAAAGGGTGCTCAATACTTATCTACCACCCATAGATTGGAGCTGCCTCGTTACGGTCAGCGCTTCTTCGGACTCTTCTACGTCGACGGCTCGCGTGGTGCGATATTCATGGCCAGCTATGAGTCAAAGGCTCCTGAGCTTCTCTGCCACGATATACGGACTAACAGTTCCCTGGTGCCAGTGAGGGCTGATCCCGGGAGCAACATTGGCATGAGGTACTACTTTGAGGGTTTCAGCATCAGCAAAAACGGTAGGTCTCTTGCAACGCTTTACCGAAATTACATGAATAATACCTTTGATGGTCCGCACCGATACGAGCTTACTGTTTACGATATTCCGGAGCGGTCGAATTCTTCAGACCTCAGCAGAGCATGGTGCACCGTCGCAGTGTCGCTATCTTTTGAGAGCCATTTCATTGGAATCTGTGCTCAACCTCTAGTGTTTGAATCCGATGATACGCTCCACTGCCTGTGTAACCGCATCAAGATAGGGACGAATGTTCAAGGCAAGCCATTTTATGAGCTAAGTCCAGTATCGCAAGCCAATTTTGGATCACTCGGAGAGCTCCGAGCGTTTGGGTATAGTAACGACTGTCAATCGTTGATTGTCTACCATGATCACAAAAAGAGCCTCATGCGATTGAGGGTCAAGAATATGTCCCTTGACTCCGCGATTACCCTAACAGCGTCATCTGCCATGGCCTATTGTATTAGTCATACGGGTCGCTACGTGGTATGGCGAGACACTACGGTGACCAGCAGAATCTTCTTTCTTCAAGACTTAGTCACGGAGAAGTCCGAGCCACTATTTGGATCAGAGCACCTCGCGTTTCCAGCCAACCTCAACCTCATTTTTTCCAAAGATGAGGAATGTTTACTTGGTATCATGTCAACTTCTGCAACATCTGATAGAAGCCCTTCTTATATTGCTATTTGGGATTCGTTCTCCCAGGCAGTGCGTCAGACGTGCTCGCAACAACTGCCGAGAGTTCATGGCGTTCACTTCTCATCGCGAAGGGATCCGGCATACCTTGCAGTAGGGGACAGGTGGCTTACAGTCGACCCGATGCGTCTAGATTTGCTCGTTGGTAACGTTAAACAGATTCATGAACGCTCATCGGTAAAATGCCAGGTATCCCAAGACGGAACTCAAGTGTCGATCTTATCTGTGGGACCTAAAAGGTGGGTTTACAGCAAGACTGTTTGGTCGAGTGGCTAGAAAGGGAATGGTTGCTGCTTGTTTAGGTCTCTGGAAGCTAATTCTGCTGTTTCTCACAGGAGTCAGATTGAGCTCTTCCGCCTGCCAGGACCCCATCCTATTCAAAGAATCGACCTGCAGCTCCCTTCAAACACTGCTTCTTGGGTACCTCGGGTTTGCTTCAACCAAAATTTGACGCTTCTTGCCATTGACGATACCATATACGGCCCACTTCAGGATACTGAAGCTATGGAATCTAAAGCTTTGCCACTTACGAACCGGTGCTGCGACACAAAGGACGACCAAGAAACACCCAGCTCACGAATCAACCTTGTACCTCAATTCAGTGCTTGTAGCCGGTATGTTGTATACTCGGATACTGGTTTGCCGCAAACATCTCAACCACCGCGACTCGAAGTGTATCGTATTGCAGCAGACGCTGTGTTACGCGTGGACCTGCCAGTAAGCCTCAAGCTCGATACACTATACTACGCAAAATTCCTCATGCATCCAACCTTGCCATTGCTGGCCGTTGTATCGTGGAGCATCTTACGTCAAGAAACAAATCATATTGTGACATTATGTTGCTCTATATTGGACTTGGACGATTCCAGGTCCTGGATTGATGCAGGTGAAACCGCAAGCAACAGCGAAGGTAAGGTTCTTCAGTAGCTACGGCTTCACCAATAGCAGTGGCTGATTTACAGAACTCAAGATTTATCAGCTGTGCGTCACGAAATCGATTTGATCGACAGCGGCTGCTATTCCTATTGTGGTACATTTATCTCACTGCGCGATCGTTACGGCTACCCAGTATACCCACCGTGGACTCTTCCACCACGCTGCCTCGGACGCGTCGCCGAGCAACAAATGCCTCGAGTCCTCTATCCGTCACGAGTCCTCCATTCCTCAATGTGGGGTGATGATGAGGTCTTCCTGCATGGTTACAATCAGGACGGACGCTTTATCTTAAGTGTCAACGATGCAGGCCTACACAACGAGGTAGTTCTGCTCAAACATATCCTGCCTAATTATCTCGTGGACGTCGATCCAGTCGTAGTACTGGGAAACGCCCGTTGTCCACAGATTCAGCTGGTGTTTCTTATTGATGATCGCTCGCCGGAGCTAATGATTTTACCCCAAACCTGGGATTCAGTGGTCAAGACAAGTATCGATTCAGCTTTAGCGCATCCTTTGCAGGGCCTGACTCGGTACATCTATAGTCTTGCAGATCTGCTAAAAGTCGATAATGAGCGTCGTCAAGCGAGCAAGCATATGTTCCAATAAGGAAACCACTCTAGACACCCTCTTGTTTGGTAATGACAACCCCAATTTTCGGTAATTGTAACCCCCTGCCTCAGGTTGGCGACCATGGCGGCTATGGCGGAGGAGGACGGTGACTACGCGGACTATGCCGATGAACATGCAATACGCGGCGACGACGGCGACATACGGCGGTGACAGGGAGGCGAGAGGTAACGCCTCCATTTAGGCCAGATTTGGGCCAGATTTGGGCCAGGAATCGGTTCTTTCTTGGGTGGTATCTCATATGGTCTAGGGGTCGACTTAGAGATCCAATGGATATCGAATTAGGATGTTCAAATCCTCGTTTCGTTCAGTAGTAGTCACCTCGATTATTGCATGCAATCAAATTCTATCAAAATCCTGCATGCTCGCTTGCTCAAATTGTGGACCTAGCCGCCAACACTATGCTGCAAGCTATGCTCGTACACATATAGAAGCTTCCAACGCCTTGCTAATACCCATATGTTCACTTCTGCTGTGTATTTGCCCCTTCGAGTAGATTAGCTTGCCGCTGGTGCTCATTTTCTCGACAGACTGGACAATTATTGCAGGGACCGTTATCTTCCTCGTTCCTATCCTTTCTAACGATACAATGCCCTTTATCTAAGCACTCTGGCCATATTGTAGCCTCAGTCTTGGTGGTGCCACAAGCTTTGTAGCGGATCTTGATGTGCAGACACATCGTAAAAATAATGCTGCAAATATTGCGAAATTCGATAATCTGTCAAAATCAGCAACCTTTCCAGATCAACAACGAGAGCCTGTCTACCGCGGTAGCGACGTTGAGCGCAATGCTAGTAGAAGGGCAAAGCTAATCCGTTAAGACGTAACAGCACCGCGTGTCAACTCGCCGACTGGACCTTTCTGAATTAGGAAATAGGGCAGGGCTCGTGAACCCTACTCAAGCTGCAGAATGCTTGTACAAGCATGCAGAGCTCTTGTACGACTGCTAGGAGGGTTCACTGGTCTAGAACCCACCGGATAGACAGAACGTTTTCGTACGAAGCCGTAAAGCCAGCCCGTTTTCCTCCAAAGGCCCTGTGTCTCGAGTTGTGGAACAGGAGGTGCTGGCGATAGGTGCCAGACGTGCCAAGTGTGTCACGCGCACCAAGCGTGCAGTGGATAGGTATAAGGATGCAGCGTATTCTTCTCGAAAGACTCCTCCCCCGGAGTAGTGGATGGTAGGCGCTGGCAACGGGCGCTAGGCGTGCAGTGGATAGGTATAGGGATATAGCGTGTTCCTCTCGAAAGACTTCTTGCCCCAAGTAGTGGATGGTAGGCGCTGGCAATAGGTGCTGGGCGTGCAGAGGATGGGTAGAGGGCGACAGCGCCTTAGTACTGAAGTCTTCTTGTTTGGAGTCGTGAGTGGGAGGTGCTGGCAACGGATGCTAGGCGTGCAGGGTATAAATAGAGGGCGGCAGCGCCTTAGTTCTGAAGTCTCCTTGCCTGGAGTCGTGAGTGGGAGCTGCTGGTAACGGGTGCTAGGCGTGCAGGGGATAGATAGAGGGCGGCAGCGCCTTAGTTCTGAAGTCTCCTTGCCTGGAGTCGTGAGTGGGAGATGCTGGCAACGGATGCTAGGCGTGCAGGGTATAAATAGAGGGCGGCAGCGCCTTAGTTCTGAAGTCTCCTTGCCTGGAGTCGTGAGTGGGAGCTGCTAGTAACAAGTGCTAGGCGTGCAAGAGATAAATAGAGAGCGACAGCGCCTTAGTTCTGAAGTCTTCTTGCCTAGAGTCGTAAGTAAGAGATGCTGGCAACAAGTGCTAGGCGTGCAAAGTATAAATAGAGAGCGACAGCGTCTTGGTTTTGAAGTCTTCTTGCTTGAAGTCGTGAGTGAGAGGCGCTGCTAACGAGTGATAGGCGTGTAGGGACAGGTAGAGAAAAGCAGCTCGTCCCCGTTGCTCCGAGGAGTAGATGGTAGGCGCTGGCAATAGGTGCCTGGCGTGCAGTGGATAGGTAGAGGAAGGCGGAGGGGAAAAGGTAGGGGCCAAGCGGAGCGTCGAAATTGAGGTGGAGAAGAGGGGATCAGGAGGTAGGTAACAGACACTACTACGGGGTGCAGAAGTTGAGGAGCTGTCTTGTGGTAGACCTTGTTTACAGATGATGGATAGCAGGTATTTCTGATAGCATGAAAGATTGTGTATAGAAGAGGAGAGGGAGAGAGGCAAATCGCGAGGGATATATAGTACAGTGTCGTATCAGATCGAGGCCGAATCTTGCCGTGACTGACAGAGAGAAATGAACTCTACCTCAGTCATGGGCTGTAATGTATCCCTGACAAATATATGTACTACGCAGTGACTGAGAGATGATTAATTCGGCGTTTAGACTCTCACTGCTTTATGTGAAGAGCTCTTTCTTCCTCTCCTAGAGCGGAGCTGGCGCAGCGTCAAGAGGGAATGCTAAGGTATGGCAAATAGCAAGGAAACGTAACCCAGCAGTTGAATACAGGATAATGAAACTATCCTGAGGTTACAGGCTGTCCTTAGTCTGCTACTGCCTCGGTCTAAAAGTGGTGCCGTGACAGCCTGGGGGATTTTCCAATCCAAACAGACGCTGCCGCTGTGAAGAGATGGAGAGAGGAAGCTGTTACACGATCAAATGCGGCTAGTGATCTCAATCAACCAATAGCGCCAAAACAGTACGTTATGCCAGCAGGGAAGCATGATGGAGAATGCAGCGCATGACATTGAACCAAAGAGAGAATACCCGCCGCATTCAGGCACATGAGCTTTGTGCAGCTCACGGCTGTACAACTCTTCAGGACGCAACCGAACAGCATCGAGACCTTTTCCGTAGCCTAGCCGAAGATTCCTATAATTCAAAGAAGATACGTGTAAAGCGGGACTAGGCTCTGGAGGCGATCAAAGGGTGATTTAGTAGTTCGTCTTTCTCAACTTGCTTGTCAATTCCAGGCTCCCAACGGCCGCATACGATGTGCTGGCACAGCAGTCAAATGCGAGAAAGGCGCAGGAGACAGCATAGAATACAAGAGAAAGCTGGTGGATGAGGGAAGCCGCTGGAGGAGGGCGCTGACACTGGGTATGCCTAGATACCTTCAAGCGAAAATCGCAGCCTAAAGTCGAGCAGCACAGGTTTCCAGGGCTTGGAAACGCATAACGAGTGACAAGATTGACAGCTTGACAAGCAGCAGCACTCGCAAATCCTTTTCAAGTCATCTAAGGCTGCTTCAATATCCTATGTTCTCATTTGGCTGTCACCAGTATCCCACCACCTCTCTACCCGGACACATACCACTTCTCCAGCTGCCGTTCGTGTCCGCATTTCTCCTGAAGTATCCTCGATGCTCTCTAACAAATCCGCACTTGATACATATATTTATGGGTCCTGGGAAGTTTGTGGGCGAGTCGCTGTCCGGAGGGTATCGCAAGAGGCGCTTCCGCTACTGCATTAGGGACTCAGAACAGGCAGACAAGGCCTAAATTTGCCATTCTCTATATATACAAGAGGTGTTTGGCCACCGGCCACCTCGTAGCATCTTATTGCCGCCTATTAGGGCGTGCGAAAGAGATCGTCGATAACTTAACGTTATCGAAAGAATTACTAGAATTGCTTCGAAGCTAGCTAATTTCCTTCTAGCTAAACAACAAAAGTAGAAAAAGTAGAAAAACGAATTAAAAAAACAAATACAATAAAAAGAGAAGAAGAAAGATGCAATAGATAGTTACTATACTAAACAGTATAATAGATAGTTAAATACAACTTTCTTAATCTTCTTATTCTTAATACTAGTTTTTCTTTGATATAGAACTTTGCTATTGCTTTGAAGTCTTAGAATAAATAAATAAAATCTAAATATATTATTTTCTATATTTATAAGAGATATTTAATTGTTAAGTATTTTATAATATTTTATTGCTATTTATTAGATATACAAAAGAGATTGTTAATAATATAGTATTATCGAAAAAGCTATTAGAATTACTTTGAAATTAATTAAGTTTTTTTAAATTTTAAAGTATTGTAGTTAAATAACTAGATAATATTAGACTATAGATATAAAGATATTTGTTATTAGTATTAGCAATCTATTTACAATATATATACAATCTCTTACACTTAGATCTTAGAATCTTAGCTACTTATTATACTATTAGACTATATAGTATAGTTTATATATATATTACGATAGATTTCTATTTTTATAGTTATCTACTAATTGAAATTCTATTCTTACTTCTTAATATTGAAGTTAAAGATAAAAATTTAGTTACAAGTAAAAAATATTAAGACAACAAACTATTAATATATCTCTAAAAACAATCTTAGAAACTTAAGAACTTAAGAACTTAAAAACTTAAAAACTTAGAAATTTAAAAACACAAAGAAAAGAGTGTAAAAAACAAGTTAGTCTTAACAAATTATCGAAATTAAAAACTTCAAAAATTAGAAACATAAAATTAACAACTTAAGAATTAAGATAACATTTAGCTAAAAAGCAAAAAAAGAAAAAGCAAAATTAAAGAATAAAAAATAGCAATTAAAATTGTAGATTTAAAGATTAAAATATTTTATTAAAACTATAACTAATATTTGTTATTAAAACAATAAATTGTTTGCTAATTATAATAATATTATTAAAAACTTTGCAACAATATAATTAATCTATTTGCTTAAAACTAAAAACGCTATTTAAATTCTTTTTTCTAATAGAGATTAAAATAAAATTTTAACGCAAAGATATTTGTTAATAATAGATCGAAAATATTTATTTATAAACAATTATATAAACAAAAAAGCAATAAACAAAAAAATAACATAAATTTAAAAAAAAAAAAATTTTTTTAAAATTTTTTTGCAAAGAAAAGCACAAGACTTACAAAAAAATATTATTATTTAAATTAACTATTATTATTAGTCTTTAAAAATTTAATAGTTGTTACTTTTACTACTTGTTGTTAAGCTATTCTCTTAGAAATAGTATCTTAAAAAATAAAAATATCGCAAAACTCTTTTTTAATATATCTATATTAACAACAAGTTTACTTAGTAATTTTATAAATATTATAAAGTATTACGCTAGTATTTTTCACGAAGATATTAGAGAAAACTATACTATTAAATAAATTTGTAGATATTTCTAGACAATGCAAGCAATTACTTAGTAATAAGAATTTGTAACTAAGTAGTTGTAACAATAAGTTAAGATTTAAGATAAGTTAAACACAATTTATAAAAGAGTTGTGTTCGAAAGCTATATATCTTTTTATTATTGGAAATTTAAGATGTCTAAAATATTTAAAATTTTAATTAATTTAATTTTGTTAATAGATTTTTTTTTAATTTCTTGTAAAGAGCGATACGCAATAAATAATATCTATTAGTATATAACTTGTATTATTATCTTCTCTCTTTAAAAATTTTTGTCTCAAAAATTATTTATTCTTTTTTATTATATTAATTAAGTTAATTATTAAACAACATTGCAATTTAATTACTAATTATTGCTATAAATATATTATTTTTTTAATGCGTTTTTGTCGAGTCTACGTATTGTTCAACGTATTTTACTAAATAAATAAAAAGTATTTTAAGTATAAAAAGTGTTATCGAAAGAATTAGAAATATAATTTGACTTTTAACTATTAAGAAATAAATAAAGTTATAAAGAAGATTAAAAAACTAAATAAAAAAATAAAAAAATTATATTTAAGAATTGCGCGCAAAACAAAACAAAAAAAATATTAATTTTGTTGTTTAAAAGATATAAATAATACAAAGTCGAAAAATATCTTAAAAATTAAAAAGAACAAAAGAGAAACTAAAAGTATTAAAGAGATATTTAAAGCTTTATTCAATATAATAATCGATTTATTTTTGTTTGCTTCTTTATTCTTTAATACTTTGTTAATTCTTATAAGTAATTTTGTTATTAACAAAATTATTGTAGTTTGTTAAAACAATTCTTTAAATTCTTAAATAACTTTTATATATTTTTTAATTTTTTTTTTTTTTTTTACTTAATTAAATACTTTTGATTTTCTTGTTATAGAATTTTCTTAATCTTAAATTATTTTTTATATAAGTAAAAATAAAAGATATCTTATAAAGACGTAATTAAATTTGTTAATTTTAAAAATAAAATATAAATACTAGAAATACTTTAATATCTTTAAATAAATTAAATTTATACTTAATTGCTTTTTTTTAATAGAAGGAAGTCTACCTATATATAGAACTAGATAGATGTGTTATCTATCTATAAGGAAGATGTCAACTATCTAGATAGACAATTACTATTTGACTAGATGCAATCTATAACACTTTTATATCTACAAGATGCACAAGATACTATCTAGGAAAGTATCTAATTTAGATCTAAAAACAATTGTTTCCTAAGTAGTATCTTATACTTATTAGAGATGCAAAAAAATCTCTTATTAAATGCAAATTAAAGATACAAATTATCGATAGTATATGCAAAATTGGACGTCTAGGAAACTATTAAAAGATATCTAATTTTGTATCAAAAAGCAGATATCTTTCTAGAGAAGAGTATAGTTACCGAAAAGAGGGGTGCAGAGACTAATTTTCTAACTATATATACAAAATTAATATAATCGATATAATTATGCTCGCCTAAAGTAGCTAGTATATTAGAACTAGAATTTTTGTATTAATCTTAGTGCGTTTTACGTATTACAAAACAAAATCTTCTATTTTATTGTATTACAATAAGAGCGTGCATTTTATTATAATATAGCATTACTAACTTTGGAGAACACTATGCACTAAGCTTAATACAATAGTTTATTTACTCTATTAACAAATTAAATTAACAATATTGAGAGAACAATTAATATATATCTAGTTTTGCGTCTAAAAGTAGATACTCTATCTCTTGTCGCAAGCGCTAGTAGATAGATTATATCTCAATTTTTATATTATCTTAATTATTTAAAAAGCAACAATTTTCTAGTATCTAGTATAGTTCTATTGTATTATATCGAAATTATATAAACAATATATTAAATAAAAGCGCTTATTAAGCTCTATAAATTATCTATTAAAAGTTATTTATTTAGAGAAGAAATAATAAATATTTAGATAGTTAAAAGGACAATTCTTCAAATTAAAAAAATATCTCTTTAAGAAGAAAATTATTACAAATTAGCAAAGTAAGCAATTGCGCATTTAGACAACAAATTTTAAGTATCTATAAAAATCTTTAATTAACTAGAAATTGACTTGAAAATATACTTGCGAAATAGATATAAAAAATACGCATTTGTAGAATTTTCTTAATCTTTTTATATTGCTTGCATTATATTATCTAGTCTAACTTATTTAAATTATTTAGAAAGATTAAAAAATTAATACAAAACTTAATATAATAATATCTTTAAAATTTATAGCGAGATGCGAAGTTGTTTATATTGTTTAAATTATAGAAACTAATATAGTTGTTATTGTTGCTTTAAGGAGATTGCATTAAATTTCTATTAATATAAGTTTTATAAACTTTAATTTTTTTTGTAAATTTTTTATCTTTTAGTATTGCAACAATTATTTATTGCTTTAGTTTAATATATTTAACAATCTTTTTTTTTTTTTTATTGTTGTTCTTGCAAAAACAATATTTTTTTCGATTGTCTATATATTTTTGTTAATTGTCTCTTTTTTGTATTGTATAAATAGTACTCTAGATATTACTTTAACAATTTGACAAAACTTACTAATTTTGTTAATAGTTTTTTGTTTAACAAATTTAAGATATTTAAAATAATTAATTTTTATTTTGTTTATATATATTATTTCGCTTAATATTGTTATTGTTTGCAAAAATATTTTTTGTTGTATTTTTGCAACAAAAATCTTTGTAACTTTATTAAAATTGCAAATCAAAACATCGAATACTATTGCGCATTTAACAACAATAATATATTTTTTTGATTGTAAGACTTCTATAGCTCTTGTAAAACGAATTTTACACGCGAGATAAACTTTTGAAGACATGGTAATTAATGTAGATAAAAAATTAGATGGTGGGATGTTTTTTGCAAAATTAGGAAATTGAGGTGGTATGGAAATTGAGGTGTAGCCCACCTAGGGGTGCTTGTCGGCCCGAGGTGGGGGATCCACTGTTATGTCACCAAATTCGTTGGATCTTCTTATCGACCTCCCGGTGCATTTCGGTGCAAACCTGAACCTGAAACATATCTTCTCGCATGTTCAGATCCAATCCTCTAATTGCACCTCTAAGTGCACCTGATTTACATCTGAAAATTGCCCACGTAGGAGGTCGGAACACCTGTAATTTGACTCTTTACCGCCGTCCCTCCTGCATCTCCTCGTCCCTCTCGCCGCCTACTCTCGCGGGCGTCTCGCTGGCGACCTCCTCGTTTACCACGTTGACCCTGAGTAGGCGCCGGTGGTTGGTTGTCAGGCACCTGGTCGGAGAGTAGATTCGGGGCTTATTCGAAGGCAGAGGGCACTGGATAGTAGGAATCGAGCGGTGCTAGGCTCTCCATGTCTGCGCAAGCTCTGCTCTAAATTGACTGTAGGTGATGGTGATGCAAAAAATAGAGAGGTGGTGCAGGCAGCAGATGGCGGCGGCGGCACCAGGCGGCGACGAGGTAGACAACGTGTGGATCCTGAAAATTACCCTACTAGGCTTAGTGCAAGGTGGGTGGTGTCCGAGCAAAGTACAAGCCGGGTGGTGTGGTTACCTTGATTTTCTAAAGATTTGTTTAGATTGGGAGTAGCAAAGTTGTAAGTGAACCGGAATCGAAGCTGATATAAGATCAAATATGCAATCGACGAAGCACTGAGGATTCGCACGATTGTAGAGTAAAAATTAGAAGTATACTTTATATTGACTCTAACCTCTAGCTCTAACCCCTAGCCCTTAATCATGCCTCCGGCGGCCCTTCCGGGTGACAACTGCGTTGAGCCCACCCCAACCAAGTCCGTCGCTTGATACGAAGACCCTGAGTCTCACGAGACAAAGGCTAGCTCAGATCTAGAGGAAAGATTTACAATCGTTGGCCCACAAGGAAATACTACACTGGGAGGTGCTGTTCATGCAAAGGTGTTCTTAGGGCCAGCGAACATATAACGGCATATGGAAGGGGGTCGGACGTGGATTCTGCGATACGTTGTAGATATGTCGCAGCTCGAGCAGCAATGCGTTAGAGAAATCGTGCGCCGCAAGATTCGAATCAATATAGGGGGTGTTCAAGAATTGACAAAAAGGCTCTGTTGAGCAAGCTTTACTTATTAATGCTAAGGGGTCTGATGCATACCTAGAAATGTCTGCAAAGTAATAATGCTCGGTTCGACCATGCCGTACTATGATCTGGCCTTGTCCTTGCTGCCCTTTCACTCGTCGTCGTCATCCACCACGATAGGATCGGTATCTCTATCGGTCTCGGTGCCTAAGAGGTCACGGGCTTGTCCGGATCTAGACTGTTCGCTACCTATCCAATCCATCGGTCCCCCCTCCAAGCCGCCAACTCCCACAAAACCACTGGATGGAGTGGATGCCTCGACGCCGACCCCTCTCTCTGGGGCCAATCCATGGCTGTTAGTGGTCAAGCCTGCAATTGCCTCCAAATTTGCCTCGCGTTCAAGATGCTGCGTGATATATCGTGCCTCGACATCTGCGAGGCGAATCCCGCCCATGAACTTTGCAAACTCGTGACGATACTCGAGAAAGAATTCGTTCGCGAATCCCGAATCGGCGAACACCGCCTGACAATTCGTGTTGGTGACGTCAAAGTTATGACGAAGCCGCCCGTGTGTCTGATCCCAATGTCTTAGCAGACGGTCGGCGAATCCGCCGCCGATGCTGACCAGGTCTTGGGCTACGCGCATTATACAAGTCTGTCCTCGACTTGGTCGGGCCGCCCAGAAAATTAACGTGATGCTGGTCGAATGATTGAGATGTGTGACGTATACCTCAAAGCGCTCTCCTCCGTACGGCCCATCAGCTAGGATATATAATACCGCAGGCGCGTATCCGCCGTAGTCCTGGAAGACCCGCATGCATTCTAGCAGGTCGATGCCATCTGAGAGGCTCATGTTCCGTCGCGGCGGCAGGGTGAATGGGTGTCCACGAGTCGCTGCCGACGACGGGCTTGAACCGGTCGAGCCGAACGAGAGCGGGGACTGGACCGCCCCAGGGCGATTGCGCTCCCGCCGGAGCGGCGTGGGTGAGGACGGGGTGGATAAACCCTCGATGACTTCCAAGCTCGAAACGCGTCTGTGTTGGTGACTTGCTAGTTGCCGTGCAGCTATGCCGCCACGCTCGGTAATGCCACTATACTGGTTGTTGCTATATAAGTCAGCCAAAGAAGAGCAGTTCGAGCATATCAAATCAAAGATACCAGACAAACGTACCGGATAAGAGTGCTCGTGCTTCCAGTCGTGGTATCAGCCGTAGAAAAAGAAGTGTCAGGAATGGGGATTGTGTCCGTCGCCGACGCCGGAGGAGCCGGAGGAGCCGGAGCTCCATTACTAGTCTATATTAACATCGACAGAGTGAAGTCGCCGGAGATCAGATACCTACCACTGCAGATAAGTCGTGAAATAGGCTGCCCAACGGCCGGCGTCAAGAAGCTCCATCCGAGTACGTCCTATTCGACCTAGGAGTTCGGTGTTTCCATGGCTTGCATTGTTGAACTTTGAAGTAGAACGCTCTGGCAGCACCGGCATAATCTTCGATGGCAGCGTCCCCCGGGTAGGCTTCGATGGGCTGAGATATGCGAAGTACCGCAAACACGTCCCACGGAAGAGGTGCCATAGCAAGTGGAAAGAAGAAGTGAGGTCGAACCTATGTCGATAAGTGAGGTCGAACTCGAGATCGAACGCAGGAGTGAGCAGAGTGATCAAAAGGAAACAGCGTGCTAAAGGTCACTGTCTATGAAAATCTCGATTCTTGACAATCTCTCACTATTGTTGGAAGAGTAATGTTCGACGTGTATCCACGGATGTCGCAACTAGGTCGTTCGACCAAATGGATGACTTTTGGCGGAGTGGAGTGACAGAATTATTATAAGTCGAGAGCGAAAGTGTTGGCAATTCCGAAGAGGTGATTTTAATTCGAGAAGGGGCGTCGATGTGTTTGAGAGAAATAACAGAGTGTTTGGATATTCGAAGACCAGGAGGTTCTAGAGTTTGGATGCTTGGAAAGTGAGATGCCGAGAAGTGACACAAAGCAGAGATTGATTCTGGTAGATGTTCCAACAGAGATAATGAGATTTGGCTCGATGTGGGTTGATGATCTTAGTGGATGCTCTCAATCGAGGTGCGAGATGAAAGTAATGAACAAGCAGAAATAGTAGATGGGAGTGAGAAATGACAAGTGAATTCCGAGCGGTGATCCACTCATCCCATAGAGCGGTTCGTATTACACTGTCCGCAAGAACGTCTCGAGCTTGGGACGTCGTCCCGTTCTTCTGCCCGTGATTTTGAACCCTTTATGATGACGCATGTAGCTTTTCCGGTCATTGGTGATGCCAACAGCAAGGGTGGAATGACGGCCACTCAATGCGAACACGCTTATGCCAGAAAAACACAAGGTCAAAGACGTTATTCGAGCTGTGAAGGTGATCGAGTAGACCCGTCAATGGTTGCGAGCAGGAGCGACGCCCACGAAGAAGATGACTTGCGGCTTTCTCGAGTCGCTGGCTGGAGCTTTCGTCTGATTGCGTGATCGTGTCGTGACAGCGTCTTTGGCGACGCCGGGTGAGCCCTGATCACTCGCACCCGCTGCTGCAGTGGATTGTCGTCTCTTCGAATTCGTCGGGAGCGTTCTGAGCATATTGCAGTCCTCAAGAAAGCAGAGTACGGGATCAGACAGACCCAAACAATTCCAGAGACTCAAGCTAACGCTACCGTATTCTTAGACAGCGACCGATATCTGGTTATTCAGACGCTAATGCTCTTCGATTGAGACTACAGTTTGTCAACACTTCTCAAAAATCTCTTAGTTATATTAAAACTATAACAACGCAAAGTTGTTATCTTGTCTCCAGACAAGAAAGAAGATAATAAAAAATCTCGCCTGTTCGAAGTCTAGACTCGTCAAAATCTGAAAAATAATAATTGCTCTGTTTACTATTTACTCTATCTCGACGCTCTTGTACGAAACTCGCCCGAGAAATATCGACGAATAATAGAGTATTGACAACTATTATTATCAACAGATAATGTAGTACTTTGCGTATAGTAATTGGATTGACGAATATTTCGAGAGTCTTAGCAAAGAAGATTTGCTATCGAAACAAATTATTTAGCATATTTGTAAACAAGATTCGAAAGCGTCAACAAGAATATAGATTGAATAACAACGTCTATCTATTGTTAGACTTATAGCAACAAAGTTGACAACAAAATTGATTTAAGTTTTAGAATTATTATCTTAAATATTATAAGTAACAAAAACGAAAACAAAATAAGTTGCAAAAAGACTTAAATAACGCTGAAAAGAGAGTTGTTAAACCAAATATTAAAGATTCTAAATACGCAATATAATACAAAAAAGTTATTTAGCAATATCTAGAATATACTAAAAGAATCTTGCAATAATACAAGATTGTCTTGTAATAAATTGAACAACAACAATTTGCAATAAATTTGCAATCTCTAATAGACTAATCGTTCCGGTCGGTTTTTCCCTAAAATTAATAACCCGACCCGAAAGTTATATCTAATTAGATCAAACTTTAACCTAATATAGTTAGTAATTTTATTATTTATGAAATTCGGTTTCAAATTTATAAAAATTCGGTTTCAAACAATTAGTCTAATCTCTAACACTTGTCGAAAAAGACAATAGTATTTAGAACGTCTTATCGAAAGTTGTATAAAGAGTCTCTATTTATCAATAACAATTAGAGCGACAGAACACTCTTACAATTCTTAGGAAGACTACTGCTTTCGGAACTCGAAAAGACAGGAAAGATCTAGCAAAAATATTAGAAAAGATGCGACAAAGATGCCATTTTCTATATATAGATGTTTGGGCGTCAACTATCTCGAAAAACATCTTATTGTTGTCTAAATATATACGAAAGAGATTATTAATAGAATAAGATTATTAACAAGATTATTAGAATTGTTTCGAAGTTAACTAACCTCTTTTTATCTAGATAACAAAAGCAAAAAAAGTAAGAGAACAAATTAAAAGAGTCGAATACAATAAGAAGAAAATAAAAGAGAAAAGTACAATAGACAATTGTTATACTAAATAATATAACAAACAATTAAATATTAATCTCTTAATCTCTTTTATTTTTTATATTAGTCTTTTTGTTCTATAGAATTTTGCTATTGGTTTTAAGACTCAAAAAGATAAAAAAGATCTAACAAAAATATCAAAAAAGATATAACAAAGATATTATTTTCTATATATAGATATTTGAATATTAATTATCTTGAAAAGTATTTTATTGTTGTCTAAATGCGTGCAAAAAAGATTGTTAATAAAATAGAATTATTAACAAAATTACTAGAATTGCTTCGAAGTTAATTAATTTTCTTTAGATTGATCGCGTCGGATCGATTAATCGAGTTCGAATCGATTAATCGAACCGAATTAGATCGAGTCGATTTCAAAAGTTAGAACCAAAAAGTTAGATCGATTTCTAAAGTTGGAACCGAAAATCGACTTGAATCGAATTAAGATTTAGAGATAAAATTGAAACCCAACTCGAAAAATCGATCCGAATTATTATTTTTAATAAATTCTATTATTTTTAGTAATAATTTGATAGAAATAGTTAATTTATTGCATTTAATTAATAATTATATTAGAAATATCTATCTATAATAGTATTACTATAATGCATTACTATAATGCATTATCTATAATAATAATAAATCTAAATTTAAACTTTTTTATACTATTTTTAGTAATTCTTGGCATAATAACGTTATTTTCGATTCCTTGACAATTCGATTCGATTTCTAATATTAAAACCGAAAATCGAGTCGAGTCGAGTCGAGTCGATTTCAAAATAGCGTCAATTCGATTGAATTTCGAGTCGATTCCTAATGTTAAAATCGTTAGGTCGGGTCGATTCCAATAGTTGGAACCGAAACTCGACCCGACAATCAATCTAATTTTCTTTAAGTTTTAAGACAATATATTTAAAACAAAAGCTATAAGAACTAGTATCTCTAATAATAATAAAAAGTTTACAAAATTAGATTAAAATTAATCTTAATATAGCAAAGATAAATATTAGACTTTTAGTAATCTAAAAATATAATTATAGTTTCTAATATATTAGAATTGCGTATCTTTATAATTATATTGCAACAAAAGAAATAATTAATATAATAATTATTATAATCTAAGAAGCGAAGTTTTTAACAAAGAATATCGAGAATTCTTTTTTTATTAAAGATATCTTTGTTAATATTAAATAAAAGCTTATTAAAATTAATTATATACTATAAGAAGTATTCTTTTAAAGAAGTAATTGTAGAATTAATATTATTAATAACAATAATTTTAAGAGTAATATCTTTGCGAAAAAAAATATTTTAGAGACAAAAATATTAAGTTCGAGTTTGTTTGCAAAAAATTTAATAGATAATTTAATAATAAATTAATCAACAAAGTTTATATTGCTTAAATTATATATATTCCATATAAATTTGTTTGTTTGCAAAAAATTTGCAAAAACAAAATAAAAAACAAAATAAAAAGTAGGTTTTAATTGTATAATAATATTAAAGATAAATAAAATATTTAATAAGATATTTTGTATAATAGTTTTGCGTTTACAAAGAATATTGTTGCTTTAATATTGTTTAATATTGCGTATAACACAAAAAAAAATAAACTACTAAAAACTATATAATTAAAATAGTCTCTATCGATATAAATAAAACAAAAATTCTAAATATAGTTTTTAATTTTTTTTTTAATACAATCGAAATTTAAACAAACAATTTAACTAATAAGATTTTAAATAGTAATAGACAAAGTATTGCAGTTAAAATAAAAACAACAATATTATATATAGCTTTTAAAGATTGTCGAAAAAAAATCTTTTATAGTAGTAGTAAGCTCTTTTATAAAAAAAGAGCTATATTTCGATCTAAAAATATTTTCGCATATTAGAAGTCGAAAGAATTGCGAAAGTCTAAATAACAAGATATATTAACTATAAATATTTGTTAATAATAGTATTATATTTATTGCGTAAAAGCAAATTTTTAATTTTTTTTAATTTAGAGTTAATCTAAATCGACTTTATTTATATATTGTTAAAAACAAGAAATATAACAATATTTTGTAGCAAATTTATAGAATTGTTGCAAATTAATTTTTTATTAAAATTAACAACAACAACAATATTGTTGCTATAAATAATAATTTTGTTGTTATAAAATTAAAACAATTACAAAGACAAAAAATATAAAGAATTGTTTGTATCTTATATATATTAATATAATTATTTTGCTCTTAATACAAATAGAATAGCATTTAATAAAAATATTAACAAATATACTATTTTTATAGAATATCTAGTAATTATTTATATCTTAGAAACTAAATATATTTGTTTATATATAAAAGATTAATTAAGAGATTACAAATTATAGAATCTTAATATTGTTTTATTAAGATAAAAAATAATATTATTAAATAATATTTCTTGCTATAGAAGCAATAATGCTATAATATTGTATGTTTCTTGTTAAAAAGATATATAAAATATTCAAAAAATATATTTTTATATTTTTATATTATTATTTTAACACAAAAGAATAGAAAGTTTACTAAGATTTTTAAACTTTAATGCAAAAGAGTTTTTACTTTTGTTGCTATAATAACAAGATTACAAGCTTGTTACAATTTAATAAAAGACAAATATATTTTATTATTTTATTATCTAGTTTAATATCTAGAAACTCTACTTATTAATTTAAGTATTTTTCCTTTTTATTACTTTATAGTTCTAAAAGATAATAAAGGAAATTTTACTCTTTTTAATAAAGAAAGACGTTAATAAAGAATAGTAGAACAATAAAGAAATTGTTTAGATAGTAGAAAAAATATTGTTATTTGAAAAGATATATTAGTTATTAATGCAAAATTTTTGCAAAAAAAAAAAAAAAAAAAGAGACAATTTGCAACTTAAAAGAAGGAATTTTTTTATATATAAAATAAGATTTTATTGAAAGTCTAAGAACTATTAATTAGATATTGTTATTAATATATATTTAAAAATCTTAACAAAATTCTTTTTAAAAAGTATTAATTTTTACTCTTGCGCAATAAGAGTTGCAATAATATTATTAATTGCAATATATTTAAGAGTTTCTCTATTGCAAAAGATATTATTGTTAATAAATATACTCTTTAAATAAAAAAAGTTATAAATATATCTTTAATTATTGTTGTGTTTTAATATAAAATCTAATAGTAAATATATATATAAATTAGATAATAAAGTAAACAATACAATTAAATAATCTATTTATAATTGTTTATTAATATTAATAATAAATATATTAACAACTTTGTTTGCAAATAGATAATTTGTATCTATACAAAAAATATATAAATAAATATATTCGATTTTAGTATCTTGCGTAATTATATCTAAGAGAGCAAAAACAAAATATTTATTAAAATATTTTTTCAAATATTTGTATTATTTTTTCATTAACAAAGATTTATACAACAACAAATTAAATTTGTTTAACAATATTAAATTATATAAAAAGCTCTTAAATACAAAAATAAACAAACTAAATATATTAGAAGACAAAGAAAATAACAAAACTATAAAATATTATATCTTATTAAACCAACAATTAGAATTATAAGTTTTTTAACAAGATATATATATATATACTTATATTTGCAATTGTTATTATTGTTGTATTTGTTATATTTAATTTATTAATAACAAACATTATTTGTAGTAATAAAAGATTTATTTAAGATAAGTATCGAAATATTCTTTGCAAAGTTAACAAAAAGATAAAGTTTTTGCAAAAATATTAATAACAACAAAGAATTAAATTGCTTTTAAAAATATTAATAAGTTTCTATTTTATCTTAAAATAAAACAATATCTAGTATAGAGAATTATTTTAACTTATTCGAATAATATAAGTAACAAACTTCTAATAATATAGTTTAATAAAGACAAAGATTTTATAACTTGCTATATTTATTATTTGTTAACAATAAAGAGTAATATTTTAATAAAACTTTATCTTATTATTAAATATAAAACAAAACTAAAAATAATATAAATATAAATATCAAAAATACAAAACAAATTTAGAAAACTTTTAATATTAAAAGAGTTAATTATATTTATTATAACAACAAAAAAAAGATCGATAATAAATCTTATAATATTTTTAATATTTAATTTACTGTAAAAAATATTGTCTAAATAACAACGCAAAATATTAGAAAATATAATAGCAAAACTATTAAACTCGAACACAATCTTTATTGTAAAAATATTTGTTAATATTCTTAAATTAACAAAAACTATAGAAGCAAATATATATATATTATTTATTGTTATATTTTGCAATTGCAACTTCTAGACAACAAGAAACTTTCTTATTATTATTATTTGTTTTTGTGCAATAATTTCTTTTGTTATTGCTTTAACTCTAAGACAAAAAGCAACAATCTTATTGTTTGAAACAATATTTTATATATTATTTTTAGTTTGTTTTTCTTAATTTCTAAACAATAATAACAATAAAGAACAAGAGAATTGTAAAAAACAAGAAAATTATAAAGAAAAAAACAATAATCGATAACAATATAAGATGTTTCTAAATATTTATTGCAATAAAGAATCGAATTTTGACTTGAAACAAGTATTTAGTTAAATTTTAAAAATAGACTTTCTAATATAAGATATGCGACAAGCATTAAATAGTTTTCTAGAAATAATAATATTAGTAGTCTTGCTTTTACGAGATATTATAACAATAGAGTAAAAGATAAAAGAAATAATTGTAAGACAATACTATAAAAGAAACAACTGCAAGACAATACTATAAAAGAAACAACTACAAAAGATAATAATATATACAATAGTTAAAAGAGTCGAATGCAATAAGAAAAAAAGAAAAGAGAGAAGTGCAATAGGCAATTGCTATACTAAATAGTATGGCAGACGGCCAAACACTAATCTCTTAATCTTCCTCATCCCCGGCACTAGCCCCCCTGTCCTGCAGGGCTCTATCAGGGTCTTGAAACCCACGTCGAAAAGTCAAAACATACGGACCCATACGTTCAAGGCTACAACATCCAAGCCTATCATCGTGGGCTCGACACCGAACAGCACTCAACAGATGCCCAAGCGTCGAGAGATAAAACCTCGACGTGCCAAAGAGACGACACTTGGCCAATTTCATCTATAGAGAGTGACCAAGACAAATCGATTCACTAATACCGGGATCAAATCATGATCAGAGACACAGTGCAGCGGCGTCGGGCAGACTCGAGATAGAGCAAGGCCTTAGCGCCGATCGGCCCCTCAGCATCACATCCTGCACCTGCACTTGCAAATTAAGGGAATACCTCATGCAAAAGAAGAAGGGAGAGAGGATCGGGCCACAGCCATGGAATGATAACACTGGTGGAACGAAAGGTATGGTGGCAAGGATGGTTAACCGTCGACTTCTGTATATTACTGCATATCTCTTGGACCTGGCATCTGGAGGTACCTCTATGTGGCGTTGCTTGAATAAAGCAATTCTTATTTGTTGATTAACTGTGTGATTCTCTGCCTCTCCATATACGGGCTGACAGTGACGGTAGCTGCCATCTATTAAGACTTCATTGCTGGCAGGGTCCGAGGCCAAACAAATAATGATCTCTGAGAAGCAGCCTCCCCCTTGGGTTGTTGCCAGTGAGGTTGCAAGCTTCGAGGGCGGGCTTAGACCTTTCCTCTCGCTTTGCCCTTCGCTTGCTTTGAAGCAACGACAAAGCCATTTGCATTCACGTGCACAGTCTCATTAGTAATTTCCTTCCCACTCGCACTTCCCGTCCGCGGTACGGAGAGATGAAGCGTCATCTGCTCGCCGGTCCTGCGCCCGAAAAGCTCTCTAGACAGAGATGACCTCCTACACTCCAACCTGAGCACTCTTAGGTAGGATAGAATATCTTATCCTAGTATCTTGGCCCACATCCAAACTCGCCAAATGCTCGTAGGCCTTTGACTACCCAAGGTTTGCCAATTGCTATTCTATGGACGAAGTTCCGTACGCATGCAGAGAGTATAGCATGAGCTCCTCGGGGAAGCTGAAGTTGATCTCTTGCTGCACATTGATAGCGGAGATGCTCGTTATTAGTTGATTCGCGCTAAAATAGCTTAGGAGAAGAAGCAGCTCTTCTTCGCTCCTGAAGTAATAATCGAATATCAAGGTTTGAGTGAGCATCTTAGAATATGTAGAGTCTCCATGAGTTTGCAAGCATAGTCGATAGAAGGGCATCGAGTGCATACCTGAGATAATATCGTCAATTTTTGCATACGTCTGAAGTTGTTTATGTCGACTCCAAAGGAAATGCCCATAGACATCCGTGGCTCTTGGAAAACATAGTAGAAATCATTTTCTTTGTATAGAATAATCGATGTCTTGTAGTTAATAATGCTAAAGAATTTTATCGCTAGCGTTATTTTACTGGTAAACAACATTTTATCGATAAAATGCTTTTTATTTTACAATAAAAGCGTAAAATGCGCTAATAGAAAAGAGCTCTATTAATAGATATATATTTAATGTCTAACAATTTTAAACATACAATAATTATAGAGATTTATTGTTTTCTTTGCAATATCTAAAACTTCTATTAATAAAGGAAAAAATAATAAAGATATTTTTGCTCTTTTAAGATATTTTTTATAAAGATTTAACTATTTTTTATTAAAAATCTTAAAATAATATATAAAGTAATTATTTATTAAACAAACTTTATAGCAAAATAAATTAAATCTACAAAATTATAATTTTTGTTTTGTTTTAAATATAAATATTATTAAAAATTAATAAAAACAATTTGATTTTTCTAATATATAGATAAATAACTATTGAAATTGCTATATATTAAAAAATAGTATTTTTATACAATTTTAATAAAGATTTAAGAATTTTTTTTTCAAAGAAATTTGTTTATATTTTATTAATTTTTTTTATATATTTTTAAAGACTTTTTAAAACAAAATTAAAATCAAATTAAAAATAAACTTAAAATATATAATATAAATAATTTATAAATACTTAGAATTTAGATTTTAAAATTAAGTTTTATATTTTAAATCTTTATTTAAAATATTTAAAATATTGTTGTAAATTCTATTATTATTACTACTATTTAAAAACTTATATTAAAAGATTTGCAAAGTAGTATTTAATTTACAATAGTATTTTTATTGTTATTGTTATTTTTTGACGTTTATATTTGTTTAAAATAATAATATTAGTAGATTGCAAACAATATTTAATATTTAATATTTTAATATTTGTTATAGTTAATTAGTTTTGTTAATATCTATTGTTTTGTTATTTTAAAACAAAATTATTTATAAATAAAAATAAAAATACATTAATACAATTAATTAATAATTGATTGCAAATATTATTATATATAAAGTTTGTTATCGAAATAATTTGTTTAGAAAGAATAAAGTTTGTTTAAATTTGATTTAGTTATTTAACTAAAATTGTTAAATTAGAATTAACAATATAGAATATTTGTCAAAACAGTAAAGAGTTGTAAATTTTATTCTATATATAATTGTTAGTTAAAAACAATTTTATATATTATTGACAATTCCGGAACCCTTGTTAATAGTACTATTAGTAACTAATAGTCAAATTAGCTGATATGCCAATGTGTTCGCTCCACATAATCAAGCGCAGGGTTGGATTGCAATTAGCAGGAATCGCAGACGCGTAATTAACACGCGCTTTGCCAAGATTTGATCTCGCACGTTGCCAAGTTTTATGGCACGAACGCAATTTATAAGCGCAATTTACGAGCGCAATTCACGACTATTATGCGCACAACACAATTACGCAATAGAGACGTTCTTGTCGACGCATAATTCGCGCGTAGAAATCTCCCAAATCGTTCGATTTTGCTATACAAATTACTATAGTGTAAACGAGTAACAAATAAAGACGTAAACGAAGCATTGCGAGAGTTTGTGCGCATCTCGAACATTAAAATTGGATTTTTGCCAAACAAGTGCCAAGACTTTTGCTGCTAAACGAACTCTGAGTCGGCTAATAGCCAAATTAGCAGAATTCGCAACAAGCATTTTCTGAGCAGAGGTTCCGGAATTGCCGATAATAATTTAAACTAATAATATTGTTTGCAAGTTTTACAAAAAATCTTCTCTATATTTTTCTCTCTAAATAATCGAAATAGTTTAATCTTCTTAAATATAGCAACAATATATTAGTTAACTAAATTAAAATAATATATTATTAAATAAATATTAGTAATTTGTTTATTAAATTAATTATTTTAGAAATAAATAATATTTTTTGCAATTAAATAAAATATAAATATTGTTTGTATTTTTTTCGTATAAAAATAGTTAAAATAAACAAGAAATTTTTATAAATATATTTTAATTTTCTTCTATTTAATTATTATATAATCTAGATATATTTAATTAAATTTTAATATTTTTTGTTGCTTATATATAAGTTGCAATATCTTTTTAATATTTTTAAAATTATTTTAAAAATAATAATTAAACAATAAAGTTTTAATAAATTTACTAATTCTTAAACTTTTAGTATTATTGATAGTATTAATTCTTAAAATATTATTGTTGCAAAAAAAATAGTTAAATCGATTTATAAACATATTATATATTAGTATTAAATTAAATTGAAACAATAAATTTTAACAAAAATACTTATTAAAGTTTTTTAGCAAACTATAACAAATAATATAGTTAAATAATATAGTTTATATTTGCGCATTTAATATTGTCGAAATATTGTTATTTGTTTATTATTTTTATAAAAGTAGTTAACTATTAAAAAAATTATTTTAAAGATTTTTGCAAACTATAACATTTTTGCAATACTATATATTAATAACTAAAGATTATAATTATTATAAAATATTTAAGAGATATATTAAAACTTATTTGTAAAGCTTAGTATAATATAAACAATTTATATTTTATATTTTATATTAATAATATAAGAATTAGTTTTAGAAGATTATTTATTGTAGTAATTAAATATTTTATTATCGATTTATTTTGTTAGAAACTAAATATTATATTTGATATCTTATATATTTTGGTTATATAAATAGTAGATTTTTTTTTAATATTGTAAAACAGATTTATAATTTTTTGTTAATTAATATTGTTAAAGTTGTTAGTAACAAAGTTAATACAATTGTTATTTTAAAGCAAAGATATAATCTTGTTTTTTATATTTTTATCTATTTTATTTAATAGATCTCTAGTAACTTAATTTCGATAAGATATACAATAGACAAAATTAAATTTTTGTAAAAATTGTTGCTATTAATAATAATTTAGTAAATTAAGTTTATTGTTTATACAATTGTTACAATAATTCTACTTTTCTTCTCTAGCAAGATATCTCTTGCTTGGCAAAATATTTCAGATTTCTTAGTACAATAGTATTTAGATTTAGAAGATTTTCCTCTTTCTAGCTAGCAATATACAATTATTTTCTATTACTAATGTTCTCGCAATATATTTTTCGCATCAATATTATATAGTTATTGCAACAAATCTATTAATTTTTTTTTAATTTATAGAATTAAATTGCAATATATTAAGTATAAATTGTTTTAAATTAGGAATATTAATTTGCAAATTATTTTCTAATTAAAACAACAAAAATAAAAGATTTTAATTTTGTCAATTTTTTTTTTTAATATTAACAACAATACTATTTAGTTTATTTGCAAAATTATTTAGAAAATCTTTGTATTTATATTGAGAGCAAATAGAGTAAATCGAGAACAATTCTATAATAATTCTAAAAGATCTTATGTATAAAACGTCTTATATTTGATTAGATTATAAAGAAATACAAAAAGATTTATCTAATAAATTGATCTTAAAAATTAAATATCTTAAGCGATCTTGCGAAATTAAGATTTATTTTAGATAATAGAATCGAGAAATTAAATGTCTATAAATTTAACAATTTTGTGCTTCGAAGATCTTCAAAAAAAGTAATTCTCGCTATATAAAATATCTTAACTATAATAAGATCTAAGACAATAGAATACTTTGTTTGTTATTAATCTTAAATAAAATATATTTTAATAAGAATTAATTTCAATTGAGTAAAATATAGTAAGAGCGCTCAAAATTTAAATAAATTTAATTTTAATATAATCTTAACAGCGTTTTACAATAATCTTTTATAGAGAAGTTTCTCGCAAGCTAGAATAATTTCAAAATAAACTCGAACTTAACTCGAAAATAAAAAAATCTTAATTTTAGCTACAAATTAAGAAGATCTTAAAGTAAATATATAGTATAGCATAGTAACACTCGAAGATATATTGCAACTAATATATATAATTGCGTAAAAAATAATATTTTATTATATACTCTTTGAAGAATCTTAAGTAAAAAAATATTGTATTAAATTATATATAACTATACTAGCTCTTGTATTCTTCTTGTATTCTACAAAGTTTTTTTTACAATATTTTATATTTTATTTCGATTACGTTATTTATCTCGAAATAACAACGCTTATAATTTAAACACTATTGTAAAAACTAGAAGTTAATTAATTTTAAAAGTTAAAAGTATCTCTAAATACAAAAGTAGAAAAGTTGCAATATTGTTTGTTGCAAAAGAAAATATTGCGTTAAACAACAAGAAGAGATACAAAGTTATTGTTGTAATATAATAGAAAATCTATATAGAGTACTGTTAGCAAAAGAAATAAAGTTAAGTGCTTTGCGTATCTATACTAATTTTTGCGTTATTTTCGAGCAATAAGATCTTGTAATTTAATTATTTTTGATATTAATATTATATATTTATCTCTTTTAATTTTCGAATTTATTAAGATATTTAATCTATATGTTTTTACTATATTAGCAAGATTCTATCAAGCATTAAATTAACTTATTATATTATACTTGTTGCTTTGTTGCGCAATATAATAACAATATATCTAAAGCTTGCAAATTAAGATAGTATTAGATAAGCAATCTAGAGAGCTACTTATCTGATTCTAATTAATTTGTTTAGCAAGTTAGCTCAAATCTAAATTAATCTAGCTTAAGTAAGCTAGATTCAATTAAGACTAGCTTAGAAATTGCAATATATTTTACAATTTTTGTTTTTTGTATATAATTATTTTCTAGAGTATTAATAATTTATTACGTTGTTTGTTATATTTTTTAATAGATTATAAGCTCGAGTTTGCGAAAACTTTTAATTTAACAATCTCTAATATTATTATTGCAATAATCTTGATTACATTCTATAAAAAACAAAAGATACTATTATTAACAAACAAAAATTAATATATATTTTCGAATTTCGCAAAAGATTTTTGCGCAAACAAATTAAATTTGTTCGATTACAAATTCTACAAAAGACAAATAATAATAAAAAAAAATTAACTTATATATTTAAAAAGGAGCTAGTTAATATTTTAAAAAGAGTAAACTATATTGTTTAAAAAAAAGCTAATTAATACTTTAAAAAGAGCAAACTAAATTGCTTTAAAAAAAGTAAATACAATATTAAAAGATATTATTAAGAAAATAATATAATTACAATCTTTGTATTAAATTAATAAAAAATTAGTATATTAAATCTCTCTATTGTTATATAACAAATATTACTTTATTTACTCTTTTATTTTTTTGTTAATTTTACTTTATTTATATTTATATATTATAAGAAAAAATATATACAAAACAATTAATATACTTAATTGAATTACAAACAAACAATAATTTTGTCAAATAAAAAATTATCTTATAGTAGAAAATCTTTAAAATTTAATTTAATTTTTAAGCTTTATTGTACTTTTTATCTTTACAAGCGAAACTAATTTAATACTATTAATATATTTAATATATATTTGTTCTGTTTTAGATTTTAAGGTTAATTTTTTATTTAATAAACACATATATTAGAAAAATCTATATAAAGACTTTAACAAACACAATATATAAATACAAGATAAATAAAAAGAATATATTTTTACTATAAATTAATAAGAAGATATATATATAATAAACAAAATAGTATTAAATTTAAACAAGTTTGCTCTTATTGTTGTTATATAATAAAAGTCTATTGTAGTATTTTTAACAATTAATAGCGTATTTAATTAAAACAATTAAATGCAAATTAATATTAATAAAACAATTATTAATAGTTTTAAAGTAAAGTTATATAGTTTTTAATATTGTCGATTTGCTTATTTAGACGCAATTAAGCTACAAAAGCTATATAAAATTACTATACTTTCAAAGCTTGTTTTTATTATTAAAGATATAATTTTTTTTATAAAATATATATATTAATTAAGCTTTACAATAAGAGAAATTTTTATATTAATAAATATAAAATAATTATTCTAACTTTTGTTTTAATTAATATCTATTAATTATTGCTAGTCTTAAAACTTAAATACAAGTATTTTTTTAAAATTGTTAACAATTACTTTTGTAAAACATAAATATTAACAATAATTTAATAAGAACAAATTATAGATATTTTTTGTTAATAACAAATACAAACAAAGCTTTAAAGTAAATTTAATATATTTGCAATTTGCAACAACAATAACACAAAACTTAAATCAGTACTTAATAAATAATATTTATTCTTTAATATTATACTTAACTATATTTTGTTATATAATATTTTTAAAATAATATTGTTAAAACAAAATATATAAATTATTGAAAACTTTATAAGAATTATGTTACAATTCTAGACTAGATAGATTTTGTTTTTCGATTACTCTTCGAGTTTTTGTCTTCTAGTCTCGAGTATAGTACAAGTAACGTCTAGCGTCTTAATACTCATAGTACTTATATCTATTTTCTATATACTATTAGTTTTATATAGCTAGTATTCTTGTTAATTAACTTTATACTAGTTATTGAAATTCTAATTCTAATATAATACTAGCTATTTCTTTAGATACAACTCTACAAATTGTACTCTAAAAATACTTATATTTGCTATTTGTTTTTTGCTTTATGAAACAAGTTCTAGATATAAAATTACTAGAATAGATACTTTGCAAAGCATAACTAAGTTGCGACAATAAATATTTCTTAAACAATATATAACTTAACAATATTCAATTTTGTTAATTCTTTAATAAATTTGTTAAAATAGATAAATAATAAATTGTTCTAACTATAATCTAGTAAACTTGCTAGAATAGAATTAATAAACTTGCTAGAATAAAGAAACAACAAATTGCTCTAACTATAACTTAATAAACTTGCTAGAATAAAATTATTAAATCTACTAAAATAAAGAGACAACAAATTGTTCTAACTTTAGTTTAATAAATTTGCTAAAATAATATTAATAAGTTTGCTAAAATAGAATTAATAAATTTGCTAAAATAGAATTAGTAAATTTGCTAAAATAACAATTATAATATAATTTTGTTGTTATCTTTAAGTAATACTTTTGTCTTTATATACTAGAAGATTTGCTACGCAACAAAACAATACTTTAAACAATATTTATTTTTAATATCGAAAATTTTGTTTTGCAAATAATATAAGTTCTTTAATACTTGCATAATATTAAATATATTTAATTTCGAATTTCTATTTTTATTTACAAATATTTGTATTATTTATATCTTATCTATATTTGCAATATAATTAATAAAAAAACAACTTTAAAGAGCAAAGTTAAGTCTAACTTTAACAAGAATTGCAAGTTATTTAAAAAATTCTCGATAAATAAGAATTAATTAAATATTAATATTATTTTTTGTTACAATTATTATTCTATAAAAACTTTATTAAATTAAAACAATTTTAAAAAAAGTTTAGAACTTAAAGAGTATTTTAATTTACTTAAAAACAATATATTTAAATTTTTGTTATTTATTTAATTTTATTTTTACAAAATTATAATTAACAAACTAATTAAATTAAATTTGTTTAACAATATAGATTTGTTAAATATATTAATTTAACTTTAAATATATTAGTTGCTAAATAACAATTTTGCGCAATTTTCTTACAAATGTATTAAGAAAAAAGACAAAAATAAATTTGATTAATATTGAATTCTAGTTAATTAACTTAACAATTTTAATAAAAATTAATAAAAAAATATCTTAACTTCTTTAAAAAGCAATTAAAAAAAATATAAAAAAATAATTTTAACTATTTTATAAAAATAGTATTACAATTATTAAGTTTCAAATTAATAAAAAAATTAATTTCGACTCTATCTATAAGCTAAAAATTTAAATTTATTTTTTAAAAGCTTATTTAAAATTAAGCAAAATTAACAATAAGTATTTGCAACAAAACAATATATTGTTTTTGATATAAACTTAATAATACTTTAGTTTAATACAATTTATTTAAAGCTATTATATATTAACTAAAATAAAAAAATTCTTTTTCTTAAAATAAAGAAACTATATTTATTAAATCTATTTATATAATTTACAATTTTAACAACAACAACAAATATAATTATTTTTAATAATTTAATTTATAAACAAAAGATTAATTTAACAATATTTAGTTTGTTAATAATCTTAAATCAAAACTATAAAATATAAAAAACAATAAATACTTTTTTGATTTTTTGATTTTATTAAAAATTTTAAAAACTTTAAACAATAAATTATTGTATTAATTTCTAAGTTTAATAGTATTTTTTAATATTTTGTTTTTAAAAAAGTTAAAATTAGTCTTATTGTTATTAAGATTATTAATAATATTTTTAAAAAAATTAAGTTTTGCTTATTTAATAAATTTGTTAATTTCTATTTTATAATAGATAACTTGCTTAAAGATTTAAGTATTTAATAGAACAATTTAAACAAAAAACAATATAATTTTATTAAAATTATATTGTTCGAATTTATTATAAAAAATATTAAAATCTTTAATTAATATATTAATTATCTTATATTTATAATAGTCGAAATCTTTATATTAGAAGTTAATAAAATATATTAATTTAACAAAAATTTAAGTTATAGACTTTAAAATTGCTATATTATTTTAACAAATTATATTATTTTAAATTAACTTATTAAATTAATTTGTAAAATTAATCTTAAACTTTAACAAATAAAGAAATTTTATTTGACAATTATTTAAATTCTATTTATATATAAATTATTAATAGTATTAATAAGCAAAATAATTATATTAATATTTCTAAGTTTTTTAAATATATTAATACAAATACTTGCAATAATAGTAATTTTAATATATATATCTCTACTTACAATTAAAAACAAAATATAAAAATATAATTTTAAGCTTTTAAGTACAAATTTAAATTTCTAAATCTTTGTCGAAAATATTTTAAATTAAAATATAAATTATATTATAAAGATATTTCTTGCAAAAACAAATTAGCTAAGATTAAAAATAAATTTTTTGTTAAATTTAAATTTTATAATATTAGCAATTTCGCACTAGCAATACTTTAAAAAAAGAATTTCTTTAATATTTTAAATAATAATTCGAATAATTTTAACAAGTTAAAAAACTAAATATATTTAACAAAAGTTGCAATTTAAGACAAAAACTAATATTTAAAAAAAAAAAAAAAAAGATTAAAATCAAATTTAATTTATATAATAGATTTTTGTTTATTAAAGTTAAACTTAATTTTAATACTACTAACAACAAGTTATTTAACAATTAGAAACTAGATTTTTAAATTAAAATTTGTTTAAATTAAGTTTATTTATTTTTTAATAAATATTATATTAAAATAATATTGTTTATTAATATTATAATATTACATCAATAGTTCGTTAACTATATTCGTCGGTTAAACAATTCTTTGTTTCAATCTTGCTTAATCTTCTAAATTCGATCTTAATTAGATCTAAATTAGACTAAATTAGATCTAAATTAACTTTTACTAGATATAAAGTCTACAATTTTATATAATTAGTATTGTTCTATTTTTTTCTATTTTTTCTTGTCTTTTGTTCTATATATTAAATCTAGTATAGATTTAAGTTTTATTTAATTATTAATTTAGATATCTTTTTAATAGAGATTTCGAGTCTAGTCTCTAATATTACAAAAAATCTATATTTTTTGCAATATTTTTACACGTTAAAATCTAGTCTTCTCGAGTATATTAATATTTATTTAACTACTAATTTAATAGAGCATTTTGAACTCTTATTAGAGATCGAGCTTATTGTCAAAAAATTTGTTCGACAAATTATTTAAAATTTAGTCGAAACTCTATATTAATTTCGAGAGCTTTAAAATCAAGCACAATTTAATATTAATACTATCTTTATTTTGTTTGCTCTAAACTCTTTTTTTGCAAAATTAGACTCAATATCTATAACTACAATTGTGCAAATTGTTGTTTAAATTATAAGCAATTAATCTATCTTTATTATACAACTTCTATTGCTCTTTATAAATATTATTGCTTTTGTTATTTCTAAATTTAAGAAACTCTTCAATATATTACAATACAAAAAAAACAAAAATTAGTTAAATATATAGAAGCAAAATCTTATACAATATATGAATATAAATTATAATTAATATCTTATCGATTAAATCAAAATTGTCTATACAAAGTTACAATTTATTATAGATAAAAAAAATTATAATCTTATAGATTAATATCGAATTAATAGTTTTTGTATTATTGTTTTTTTTAACAAATAATATCGAAATCTATATTATTGTTGTAACAATTTCTTTAAATTAAAAAATATATATTTGTATTTTTGCAAAACTCTAAAACAAGACTTTATTAGTTTTGTCAAATATTACAATTTTTTTTATTAAAAGAAAAAACATTTTTAAATAAAGAATATTTTACTAATTAATAGTACAAAAAAAATCTAGTTTCTAAGCAAAATTGCGTTCGAAAATCAATTTATATATCTTTTTGTTTTTTAGTTTCTTTATTTTTATTTTCTTTTTAATTTTATAAAAGATTTTTAATTAAAATAGCTTTAAAACTCTTTAAATTTAATTCTATATTTAAAAATAATTATATAATAGTTTTCTTTGTTTTATATTAAATTTAATCTTAAATTTTTATTATAATTTTAATTAATAATAAAGTTTTAATTTATATCTTTATTGATAAATTTTTTGTACAACAATATATTTTTTTCTTTATTAATTAATCTATTTTTGTAGACTTTAAGATTTTAATAATTAAACAATTTTAATAAGCAATATTATTTATATTGTCGAAATTATTATAAATTTCGACAATTATATCGAGAGACTATTTCTCTATATTATTGAATTTAATTAGTATTTTATTGTTATAAATCTATTGTAATTTTGTTGTTATTTTATTAATACAAACTTTAATTATAATATTTTAATTATATATTTTTTCTTTTGTTTTAAATATTGTTGTTAATTGTTTGTCAAAATCTATAGTATTATTTAAGAAAAAAAAGAATTTCTATTTTCTAAGAAGTTTCAAAATATATAAGAGCTTTAAAATCAAAATATTCTTGCTATTACTTTTAACAATTAAATTTCTTTGTTTAGTTTAAATTTGTTTTATCAAAAAATATCTAGTATTCTAATTTTTTACAAAAAGCAATTTGCTTGCAAGAAGCAATTTAATTTTATTTTTTAAAAACAATTTAATTTTGCTCTTAAAAAACAATTTATTTGTAAAAAACATCTTAGTCTTGTTTTTCAAAAACAATTTAATCTTGTTTATAAAAAACAATCTATTTATTTCGATTTTAAGTTTTGTTTTGTTTTGTTTAGTTTAAAATAAAAAACTTTTAATTGTATTTTTTAAACTATTTAGAAAAAATATTCTTCGAAAATCAAGTATCGAAGTTTTTTGTTTTTTAGAATTTTTATCGAACAATATATAAAATAAGTTGAGCAATTTTTTATATAATTTAATATAGTTAAATTGAAAGCTTGTAGATTTAATTGTATTGTTTGCGCAAAAAATATTAAACTTTTTACTATTATTTTTCGAGAAATAGATTTTTTTTTAAATTTAGTCGAGAACTTGTTTAGATTTAAATTAGATTTTGCTTAGATTTCTAATTTATTAAATTTTTTGAAATTATTGTTGTTCTATAGAAATATTAAAATTAATATTTATAATCGAGATTATTGTCTAGCACTTTATTAGATAAAAAAGAAACTTTATTTAATAATTTCTACTACTTAAGAAGATCTAAAATACTATTAACAAAGCAAAAATATCAATTTAGTTACAATTCTATCTTTTAGATATTTCAAGTTTCTTAATATTTTTTTCAAAAAAGAGACAAATATTTTGCCTTTTTATTGTTTTTACAATTATATTATTTATTTTAAAAAAAAAATCTAGCTTTTAGTCTCTATTTGGTACAATATAAATTGTAATAAAATTCTAGAACTTTGTTACTATCTAAATAAGAATTTTAGCAAAAAATTTATTTAAATTAGTTGTTTTTAAACAACAATTTCTATTTTTTTTATTAAAAAATTCGAAAATAAATTTAGATTTTGTATAGATTATAGAAATCTAAATACTATTATAATTAAAAATAAATATTTTTTGTTTCTAATTTTCGAGATACTAAATTGTTTTAATCGAGTTAAATTTTTTATTAAACTAAATATTATTTTAACATTTAATCGACTATATATTCGAAAAAAAGATAAAACTTTTATTGTTTTTTATATTTGTTTTAAATTTTTTGAATATCTTATTATATTTTTCGATCTATATAATAAATTTGTTTTGTTTCAAAAATATATTAACAAAACTTTTCGAGAATTTCTAAATAAATTTTGTATTGCTTATCTAGATAATATTCTAATCTATAATAATAATAAACTAAAATACAAAATTTATATTAAATTTATTTTTCGAAAGTTGCGCAAAGCAAACTTATAAATAGATATAATTAAATACAAATTTTATATTACTTAAGTTTTGTATCTAGAATTAATAATTACTATCGAAAAAATTAAGATAGACTTAGCAAAAATAGATATTATTGTTAATTTATTTATTTTAATTAATATTAAAAATATTTAAAACTTTTTAGAATTTGCGAACTTCTATAGAAAATTTATCTACAATTATAGTAAAATAGCTGTTTTGTTAATTTATCTAATTAGAAAAAATTAATTTTTTGTCTAATTTAAAAAATATTAATTAATATTTATTATTTTAAAGAAAATCTTTATCTTTAATATAATATTTTGTTACTACAATTTAAATTACAAAATTGTAATAGAAATTAATACTTTAAACTATATATTTAAAGATATTTTTTCTTAGTACAATAAAGAGATTTTTTTTTATTTAGTTGTTTACTTTTTTAAAAAACACAACTTAGTCGAATATAATTATAAAATTTACAATAAAAAATTTATAACTATTGTTTATATATTTAAAAAATAATATCTCAAATTTAAAAGTTCAATCTATTTAATCAAGATAATTACAAATTATAAATTTTTTAAATATTTTATATTAATTAAACAACTAAGTTGTTATTAAACTTAATAAAACAAATTTCTGTTTTAATTTAACTATCGAATTACGTATTGCTTTAACAAAATCGATAAAAAATCAAATATTTTTATATATTGTTTAGAAATTTTTTTTAAGAAAAAAGATACTTTCGATTTTTGATATTTGTATTAATATTAGACAATCTTAAAAATTTATATTTTAGATTTTAAAATTGTTAAAGATTTTTAATATTAAACTATTATTCTAGATTCTATTTAATTATATCTTTTTTTAGTTTTTTCAATTTTTACTATTATATTAGTTTCGATAAAACTAGATATAGAAGAATTCGATATTAATAATATTAAATTTTAGTTAAATTAAGAAATTTTAGATTTTGACAAAAATTTAGAAAATACTTTTTTTCAAATTCTATAAAATTAAATCGAAATTAGCAATTAATTTGTATTTTAAGTATTTGAAATACTTTGCAATAAAATATATTATTACAATAGAATTTCTCTAATCGAGTATAAAAAACGTTTTAACTTTTTGTATTTTTGAAATTTTTTTTTTCTTTAACTCGAATTGTTTTTGTCTTCGCGTAATTTAGTTTGCTTATAATAGTATTGTCGATAATTATTTAGAAAAAACAAAATACTACAAACTAATTAGTTAAGTTTACTAATAATCTAATATTTATAAATATATTTAATACTTTGTACAAAACTATTATATATATACTTGTTTCAAGTCTTCTAAACAAAAAATACAAAAATAATTGTGTCTTTTTCTTGTTTTTAAATATTATTAACGTAATATTTTTATAAATTACGTAGATTCTTTACTATCTAGTATCTTTATAAATATTATATATAGATATATTCTTGTTTTTGTTAATTGTTTTATCAAAATAAAATATCTAGTTCTAATTACTTCTATAGAAATAAAGAAAGCAATCAATTGTTTTTATATTTATATCTAAAAATATTACAAATTATTTAAGTTCTTTGTATCTAATTAAGATACACAATTTATTTTCGATATTTAAAAATATTTTTGTTAAATACTAAAAATTAATATTAAGTTATCTATTGCGTATTATTTTAAAACTAATAGTTAAATTAAACAAATTAACACTATTATAGAATATTATTTTTGTATTTTTGTTAACTATATATAGAACAACTAAATTAAATAACTTTTAAATATTAAGTTTGCTATTAATAATATTTTTTTATCTACAATTTTTGTTTTGCTTTTTTTGATTAATTCGAGTTAAAACTTATATTTAGATTTTAAATTTTTAGAACTTTTATTGTTCGATTTTACAATTTAGATTCGAATTTAGTTAATTAATATCGAAAGTTTTATTTAGAAAATAGAAAAACTTACTTAGTATCTACGCGATAAAATACTTGTTGCTTAAACTATTTATAAATTCAATATTAATTGTTTTTGTTATTTTTATTTTAAATATTTCGTAGATAACAAAGTTTGACTTAATATTAAAAATCTTAATATTGTTTGTTCTACAATCAAACTAGACAATTGTTATATTAATCTTTTTAAAATAAAATATATTTTTAAAAAAAATTCTCTAATTGTCGAGTTCGAATTATTTATATCTATAAAAATTTATTTTGTCTTTTATACTATTTTTGTTAATTATATTGTTATCGATCTTTTGTTTAAATAGCATTAGAAATCTTGTAAATCTATTATTGTTAAAAATAGCAAAAAATCTTAATATATTAATAGTATTTTAAACTTTAAATATAATAGACATTTTAGCTCTATCTTGCTTAAATACTATATCAACTAAAAAAATTATTTTTTTATTTAAAAATTTTTCAATTTTCTAAACAATTGTTAACAAACTTTTGATAAATATTATTTAGTCAATTCTATTGTCGAGAAACTATATTTAGTATTTTGCGTTATTTCTAACTATTAATATTAAAAAGAATAAATAGTATTTTCAATTTTATTCAAATCTTATCTCGATTTTGTTCAAATAACAAAGAGTTTTCTATTTTGTCTCGATAGTATTTTGTTACTTTAAATATATCAAATTTTAACTAAATTAGTTAAATCTTATTTAGATTTTGTTTAAATCTTATTTAAATAATAGAGATTTTCTTTTTTTGTTTTAATAGTATTTTGTTATTTTAAACGCGTTTAATCTTAACTAAGATAATCTAATTTTGTCTAAATCTTATTTAGATAACAAAAATCTTTTCGCTTTATTTTATCTAATTTAATAAATTTAGATATTAAGTCTTGTTTAGATTTTGCTTAGATAGCAGAAATTTTTTTGTTTTGTCTCGATAGTACTTTGTTATTTCAAATATATTTAGTCTTAACTTAGTTAATTTAATTTTGCTCAATCTTATTTAGATTTTGTTTAAATAGCAATTCTTTTTTTTTATCTTATTTAATTTATTGAATTTAGATATTTTGTTTTGTTTTTGTTGTTTCTTGTTTTAATTTAATTTAATAAATTCGAATATCTTGTCTCTTTTTTATTTTGTTTTGTCTCTCTCTAATTTAATAAATCTAGTTATTTTGTTTTGTTCTATTTTGTTTCTCGAAATCTTTTCGACTCTCGATTCTTTAATTTTTCGACAATTTGTTATATTGTTTTGATTGTTTTGTAGAAGCTTTGCTTTGTAGAGAAAAGCTATTGTTATAATATTAAATTAGTAGTTTGTCAACTATATTTGTCGATTAAACAATTTTTTGTTTCAATTTTGTTTAATTTTCTAAGTTCGATTTTAATCAAATTTGAGTTAGACTAAATTAAATCTAAATTAATTTTTGCTAGATATAAAATCTGCAATCTTATATAATTAGTATTGTTTTATTTTTTTCTTTTCTTTCTTGTCTTTTGTTCTATATATTAAATCTAGTATAGATTTGAGTTTTATCTAGTTATTAATTTAGATATCTCTTTAATAGGGATTTCGAGTCTAGTTCTTAACAATTAATATTAAAATCTTTAATAAAGTCTTTGTTAATAAAAAATTTATTAAATTTTATAAACTTTTTATTATATTGTTTTAAAATTTTATTAAATTGTATTTAATTAATAATAAATTTATTTCTAATATTATTTATATTGTTTAAATTATTGTTAATTTTAGCGAATATATTAATATTTTATAAAACTTAATAATTAAACTAGAACAATTTGCAATTATTTCGAAATCTTTTAATAAAATTAATATTTATTAAATAAGTGTTTTTGTATTTTTAAAACTTGTTATTGAAGAAAATTACAAAATAGTTGTAATAATGTTTAAATACTTTATTATATTAAATTAATTAAAAAAACAACAACAAATATCTAACTTATATTATAAACAACAATATAATTATAGATATTATAATTATTATATTTAATAAGTATAACAAATTTTATACAAAACTTAAATAAAATTCTTTAAATATAAAATAACTTAAAAAACAAATATTTTTAAAATTTAAACAATAAGTTAAACTCTTTAACTTGCAAGAAGTTAACAAGTTATTACTTAATAAAAGTATTAATTATACTATTAATTTTGTTTCAAAAACAATTTCTTTAATTCAAAAAATCTAGAAAAAATCTTATTAAAAAGAAAAGATTCTTAAAGTTTATCTAAATAATATAAAGAATAAAAGTTAAATTCGCAATAGTATTTTACAATATATTATCTTTATTTTTATAGTTAAAAAATTTAATAAAGATTTGTATATCTATAAAAATTATAGAGATATTAATACTTTAACAATTAAGAATTACAATATTTTACTATTAATTCGAGAAATCTTGCAACAATTATGCAAGATTAAATATTATAGCAAGTTTAATATTATTGTTATCTTTAACAAAATTTAAATATATTCTAATAATAAATATAAAATAATCTTTATTATTTGTTACAATTTGTTTAAATATATTATAATATTCTTTTAATTATATAATACTTTAATTATATTTTAGTCTTTTATTAATAAAAATTTTAATTTTTATTTAAACAATTTTTGTATTATTTATATAAACAAAATTTTAATCTGCAATAATATTAAGAAAAATTATAAAAATTATATAAATAAAGTTTTTGTTAAGTTTTATAACGCAAATCTTTATTTAATTTTTTTTTTTTTTTTTTTGTTAAACAAGTTAAATATCTAGATCTAATTATTATTATTAAAGAAATTTAAGGAAATTTTAAGAAAATTAAATATATCTTTAAATAGAAAGTTTTTATTTGTATATATAATATATAAATTTTTTTAAATTTTGTTAAATTTTATTAATAATTTATTTATAATTATTTAAATCTAGTTAAATTTTTATTAACATTTAATAAACTTAAAAATAAAATTTGATTTTTTATAATAATTTAACAATTTTAAAGATTTGGTATTTTAAGTTTTTAAAAAAATCTTTATTAATTAGTTTATTTTTTATTATTTCGATTTCAATTTAAAGATTTAAATTAAAAATAATATCTTTAATTTTGTAATTGTTGTTGTATTTTTACAAATAAGTTTAAATAAATTGCTCTATTTAATAGTTTATATATTTAAGACTATATTGTTTGCAAAGTACAATTATAAAATTTATAACAAAAAACTATTAATTATTGTTTGCGCTTTTAAAAAGTAATATCTATAATATATTAATATATTTGTTAAACAATCTATTGAAATATTATTATTAATTATTGTAATTTAAAATATTTTATAACTATTAAATAACTTAATTGTTATTAAGCTTACTAAGTCGAATTTTGTTTAAATTTAATTTTAAGATTATCTATTTATTAGATATATTAAACGCAAAGTTAAACAACTTAATTAAATAATTGCAAAATTTGTTTTTTCATAAGAATAATTCTTGCAATTAATTTTAATAACAAACAATTCTTAAATAATATAACTTAAAATTAAATATAATTAAAGCTATTATATTAATCTTGCTATTATTAAATATTATTTACAATTTAGTAGTAAAATTAATTTGTTTATTTTAAAACTTTATTAAGTTTAAACTAATTATTAACAAAAAAATTGCAAAAGTTTGTAAAAAATTTACTTAAATCTTATTAACAATTAACAAAATTATAAAACTATTTATATTTTTATTGTTTACAATATTTATATTATTTTAATAAAACAAATTTTGTTTTGCTAAATCTTTTATTTTAATTTCTTTGTTTGCTATTGTTATATTTGTAATTTTCTATTTTACAATTTTTTTGTCTTTAGTTTTTTATTTTATCTTCTTGTTAAATATATTTGTTATATTTATATTATATTTATTTATATTTTAAATTTTTTTTATAAATTAACTTTTGTTTGTTGTTGTAATTAATTTAAAAAAAGAGAAAAAATTTAAGATAAAATTTAATTTCGAAATTCTTGTTTAATAAAAATATTTGTATAACAAGAAGATAAAATAAATTATTTAAATTAAAAAAACTAATAAACAAAAATTGCTAATTATTTTTCGCAAAACAATTAAGCTAAAACTTAAGAATTATACAATAATTAAATATTCTATAATTAAAGTTAAATATTTATTTGTTTAAAACAAAATATATTGTTTTTAAAGTAAAAATAATATTCTTTAAGTTAAAGCAATTAAATTTTAGTATAAATTGTTAAATACTAAATATCTAAATCGAACAACAATATTTAAGAAAATATAATATTACTACTATTAATTTATATTATATTTAAATATTAAAAAATATATTAAAAGTTATTTAATTTACAAATATATTAAATTATATTACAAATATAAGTATAATCTACTAAAGTTTTTATCTATTTTAAACTATTATTAATAAAATATATCTTGCAACTTTATTATATTTATTTGCTATTATATGTTACGAGTCGCGTGCTGATATATACTAGTTGTCGCGCACTGCTTTTTACAAAGATAATCAGAAAGAGAAAATCTGTCGACAGAATCAAAATAATCAAGATAACTTAACTTTTGAATATCTTGAATTCTGATCAAAATAATCAAGATAATCAAGATTTTGATTATTTTGGACATTTTGAATATTCGATAATAGAAAAATATATAATTTTCGAATACAACTCTTTTATAAATTGTATTCAACTTAAAATAAGTTCTTATTTATTGTTATTGCTATATCTAGCTGTAATTTTTGTTATCAAGTAATTGTTTGTATTGTCTGAAAATATCTACAGATTTTTTTAAAAATACAACTTTTTCTGATATTTTCTAAGATCTCTTAGAAAATAGCAATATAATATTTTAAATATTCTAAGAATATCTGTATCAGATTAACGCATTTCTATTTCGAGTACTAGTTTATCAGTATTATATTAACTATCGATTATAAAAGACAACAAAATCAGAATCAATAAATTCGATATTTATTATAAAAATTGTACTAATCTGAAAAACTAATTTATACAGATAGATATCTATTTTATTTTCTATTCTGTTTCAGCAAATCAGAAGACAATTTTTGTATCGATATTTTTCAGAAAAAGAATTTAATACTGATTTAAATTAAATTTACAAAAATATCTGAAAAACTATAACAAAAACTTTTGTGCAATATTTACAAACTTCGATAACTTCAAAAAAGAACTTTGAAGAATCTTTGAAATATCTAACAAAAAACAAATTGCAAAAAGAGTAGTTCAGTATCTAACTCAACAAATTTTTGCAACAGACTATATAGCTAGATTTCAGAAATATATTAATCTAATCGAGTAAAACAATATTATATTTATAATAATGTTTCGACAAGATCTTAAAAACAATTTAAAAAACAAAATTATATATAATAAAAGAATTCTCAGCAATATATTCGATTTTATCGAAATAGCTATCGATCTCGACAACAAACTGTATAAAAAAACTATAGAAAAAAGATACAATCAATTTCGAGAAAAAACAAAAATCTTTTTTAAATCAACAATTAAATATCAGCAGAAAAAATCTTGTTCTAATCAGAAATACAGTAATTTCGACTATTATAAATCTGTATTTATAAAACTGAATTTTACTCAACAATATAAAAAAAAGAATTTTAGAAAAAAGCAAAATAACAAATCTCAGAAAATATACTATTTATATAGCAAACCGAATTACTTTGCAAGAGATTGTCGATTACAGAATTTGATAAATTGTCGGCAAATCAATACTATATTAAAAAAGATATTTAATAGTCAGAACAATATCAGAAAACAAATTGATACAAAAATAGATATTTTCGAAATTAAATCGAACAACAACTACTATCTGATAGAAAATTCAGATCAGTTACAGAAAGTTCTAAATAGAATATTATCAGACAAAATATTTGTATTTATACAGAAAATCAATCAAATACTTAATAAGATTATAAAAGCGAAACAATCAAAAATACTATATTTTTATTCAGCAACAGACTCAGACAACAAATATAGTTAAACAAACTTTTACAAATATCTAGACAATATTACAAAATATCTCGAGACTTTAATTAGTTTATCGAAAATACAACAGATTAATCAAACTGTAGATAAATGCAAAAAAATACTAGAAAACAACACTACTATCGAAAAAGAAATTTCCGATAAAATCGAATAACAACTGAGCAGTGTAAGTCTATTCCGAGAGAAAATAGAGAAAGCAAAAAAATATACAATATTCAGTTAAATAGAATACTACAACAATTTCTGCTAAACTTATATAGAAAACAAGAAAGAATCTGAATAATTTTTTAGAAAATTATCTATTTTTAAACAATAGCAGAAAGAAGTTCAGCGCAAACAAATACTTAAAACAGAAATTACAGTACAAAAACAGAGAAAAGTTCAAATTTCTTGATAAAAAATATATCAGAGAAATACAATATATTAGTTTAATAGCAGCAACTAAATTTAACAGTATATATATAATGTTTTACTATATCAGTTAAAATCAATAACTGTCAATTTATCGCAATAATCGATTCTGATACAACAGATAATTTTATAATCAGAGCTTTTGTTAAAAGAAAAGAATACTCTACTTAAAAGAAGTCTGATATATACAATCTAATAATTGTAGATAAAAATCTATTATTCGACAAAAATAAAA
>JAABUL010001287.1_pt1 | contig 48490 bp, 95 predicted proteins | sample 5559151 | NCBI WGS metagenome assembly JAABUL01 (sample SAMN10711876, study PRJNA513368) | rock metagenome | isolation source: Antarctica rocks | place: Antarctica: Victoria Land, Pudding Butte sud
ATGCATTAATCACATGCGGGTGTTAATAACAACGAATTCCAAACATGGCCTGTGTTTGGAATCTGTTAATAACATGTTAATAACAACCTTTGTTAATAACGAATTAATTACACTGCCCACACTGCATGCAAGGTTGTCCAGCGAAACCGCTCCCGCTCATGGCTTCAGGGGGCAGCATCGCAGCAAAACGATTTGTGCTGGTGCAGACTCTCCACACTTGCATTCACTCCATTCTCAACCTGCACACGTCGAACGGAACCTTGAATTCGTGCAGCTGATGCTGCTCTTGGCGGATGGTCGCGTCGATGCACTGCACAACGGGAAGTTGGCGAGGGCGAAGTGCCAGAGGCAAGTGCAGAACCTGCGCATGCAGAGGAGTTCAGCAGTTTTGCAATGCTGCGTTGCAGCCCAGGTATCGAGCAGTAGATACTGCGCACAATACCGGCGGCGTCATCGGCAAGGCACGTCTGCCTTTTGGCAGCAGCGTCTCTGGTCGGCAGCAGCGTCAATGGAAAGTGCCGCGCCATCAGTGGCACAGTGCCGTTGCAACCACCCGTAGCTCATGCACTGTGTGCACGGACTGGATCGAAGCTGGTCAGTGCAGAGCTCTGGTCCGTGCCTCTGGCTCAAGCTCTTCCACACGGTCGGTGCGGCGACGAGTAGTAGCAGAAGCCTTGGTCTAGACGTCGATGCACCGGAGATCGGGGCCTGTAGCTGGGTTTCATGCCTCAGACGATGCTCTGCTGATGATGTACCAGCGGTCCAAGGAAGGCGGCGGTGGCCCCTATCAGGGAAGCGCCATCAACGCTGAACTCGTGATTCAGTGCCAACCAAGCACTGTGGACGTCGGAGCATACGACGCGTCGTCCGGTCGAGTACAGCACCGGTACGACCACTGCCCTGCAGTCCCTGGGCCTTCATGCTCGCGAATAGCAGCTCTGCACGACTGTAACTATGAACACTTTTTTATTTGAAAATGATTCTAGTTTCCTTTCGCTCCCATAGAGACGTCGACTGCTACACCAAAATTCAGCGCTACGCGATGTCTAGACATAGATCTTAGCGATGCACAATCATCCGATCGTAGATCGGCATGCGCGCACCCACCGCATTCGGCTGCTGCTGTCTGAAACGGTCTGCTGCAGCATATGACTGCTGCCATGTGCTTCCATATCTTGCGTTCCAATGCCGTGAACCCTGTGGAACGCAACTTCTTTCGAGAGGAATGCCGCACCTGCCGCACATGTTCATATCTGCAGAGCGTGTCCGTCCATCAACGTAATGTTGCCCAAGCGCCGAGCAGTCTGAAAAACCGCAGAAGAAGGCGGCAACAAGGTCATCCTGAAGCCTAAGCCGGGCCCCGATCAGTACGTATGGCCAGGACTGCAGGTGCATGAGCCACAACACTGCGTAAAAGCAGTGCAGATGTCCTGCCACCGCATTATCGAAATTTGACAGCACCTGGTTCATGCAGGCCTGCGCTTGAAGGGCTGCTGTGCTAATGGAATGTTCAGCATACAGGCAGAGATCTGTGACGGAGCAGAAGTTCCCGTTCTTTCTGTCGTTTCTCATGAAGGTGGCCCACACACCCTGTCGCCTCTACGAACAATATGTAAAGAATCACACCGGCAATGTGCAGCCCGTATCTCGGACACACATGCAGGAACTGCAAGTGGTCACAGGTGGCACAGCACAGGACGGCATATCGGAACCTGAATCGAATGTTCCAGCGACACTGCCCTCTATCTGCACCCAGCCAGAGCTCGTCCGGCCGGCGCTCAAGCTCGGTGCACAGAGCACTGCCGCTGCTGCTGTCGGCTGTCCGCCCGTCAGAACAGGGGCCTGCTACAGCCGCAGCGCCGCCGGCTGACCGTGGCGCGACCGTGGCGCAACCGCGCTGCCGGGCAGCCGGCGGCGCGGGCGCCGCATATCGCGGTGCTGCCGCCGTCAAGGCCGTCGCCACCGCCACACACGACACTGAGCTAAAATTGTCACCGCCGCCGCCGCCGCCGCCACCGCGCCCTTCACCGTGTCACCGCTTGGGCATGGAGCCGAATGAGCTGAAGCTGAGGCGCGCGCCATTGGCCTCCACGTCCTCATTGTGGCGCGCGCCGCCGCCGCCGCCGCCGCCGCCGCCGCCGCGGCTGCTGTGTTCCTCGTCATCCTCCTCCGGGATGCTGCCCAGCAGCGAGTCCGAGTCCGTCTCCGTTGATGTGGCGTACCAGGGGCTGGCCGGCCCCTCCTCCTCCTCCTGTGCAGCAGGCGCATTTTCTGGGGTCGGCAAAACAAGACGTCACTCGCCGGCCTGCAGCACTGCTGCAAGTAGATGTATTTAGTCCACAACTTGATCCTCTACTTCGAGATTCAGTTCAGAACGAGAATCTTCCGGATTCCAATCCATAACGAGCACCTATTGGACCTCACTGGACCTCACCTTGTAGTTTTCTGGAGCCACCTCCTCTTCCTCCTCGATCTCCGCCGCCGACGCTGCCGTCATCAAACCCTCCCGTGCCTCCGCGGCCGCGGACGCCTCGAAGTCCACCAGGCTGTCGTAAAAGCGCTCCGGGGACGTCTCCACAAATTCCATCCACTCGTTGCGGCGCGCCGCCTGCAGCAGCGGGTGCAGCGCAGCGCCCAGCACCATCGCCCCCAGCGTCCACGCCATCGTCTGCGGACAATAACAAACAGGCAGAGTTTGAGGAAAGGATGGCAGGCTTCAAGCAGTAGTCCAAGCTCCAAGCTGACGCACTGGGTGCCGCGCCCTCCAACACCAGTGCGCTCAGCGTCCACGCCATCATCTGCAGAAATCCAAAAACAGTGCCGACAATTGAAGAGGCTCCCAATCACAGAGTTGGCAGCCTGCAGCCGGAGACGCCAGCGGTGCAGCTGCAGATGCAGCGGCGCGCCAACACCGTCCACGGCGCCGCCCATCAACGTATGCTGGTGAGCAGCAAAGAAGGGCACGATGCGAAAGGAATCACGCAGCTGCCGAAACGCACCCTGTACTGCAGCGTGACGAAGGGGATGGCGATGATGGTGAGAAGCAGCCCCATTGCAGGCAGCAGCATGAGCACCAGCGCCCACGTCGGCAGCGGCACCTTGTACGGCCTGACGCATTGAAGTTGCAGAGTTTGAGGGTGCAAACTTCATCTCCAAGACACTGTCGTTGCTTACAGGGTGCGTCAGAACGAATTTCTGCTTTTCTCCACGCCCAAGCGCGCTGACGACCATGCTGATGTGAGCACAGTTGCGGCTGCGCCCACGGCCGGTGCGGCAGCATGGATGAGAGGAGGCGGGGATGGCTGCCTTCCATGCTGCAGCGTTCCATGATGCTGCGGAGCATGCTGCTGCGGTCCATTCTGCTGCATATTCGTTCCTGCAATCTGTGTTGAGATGAGAAAACGGCGCGCACCGCGGCAGGTGGGGGAGCTTGACACGGAGGTAGATGAAGGCGGTGAACTCCACCAGCTGCGCCAGGCAGTAGATGATGTTCAGCAGCTCCACGATGCTCAGGAAGTCGAACGACACCTGCGGCGGGGACCCAACACAGTTTGGTAGATTCCCCCAGGATTCCCCATTCCCATGGAAAGTCATGATGTTCAGCAGCTCAGGAAGTCGATGCTCAGGAAGTCGAACGGCACCTGCGGCGGGCAGCAACGACCACTCGAGGACATCACTCAGCAGCAGAACAAGTCGTGAGCAAACAATCTGACCATGATGAGCGGTAAATATGCGCTGCCACCCCGATGCGCATGCCTGTCTCTATGTCAGAATGAACAGGAGACTGTCCCTTGGGCTGCCGGCTGCGGTCGTGCCGGACAGTGTTGCAAGAGCAGCAATGCAGGTGATAAGCCTATTCAAGCATGGGACTTGCACGAATCCGGGTGCCACACGATGACTGTGACCGGACTCGGTCTGCAATGCCAGCCAGCCAGCAGCCTGAACTGGACCAGTGGATGCACAGTAGAGCTGAGGACGGTGAAATAGGGAACACAAGCCAGCAGACTCGGCAACCCTGGAGGCGCATAAGTTCGAGCTGAAAACGATGGTAAGCCGCACCAGCGCCATGATGCCAGCGCTGGACAGGATGATGGCAAGCGTGGGGGTGCCGTGGCGGGAGCGCCGCGCGAGCACCGCCGGCAGGAAGCCCCGCTGCGCCATGCCCAGCAGCTGGAAGCTGTCGCTGCACATCTCTGCCTGCAGCCGTGAACGCGAAAGGAGTGTTGGCAGGCAGGACTGCATGGCAGGGGTGCAAGCCAACAAGCGTTCCAGTTGATGGCACAGAAAGGAGACAGGACGAAAGGCAGGAGGAACGGCATATGTCACTGTGACAGGTGTTTGTGCGCTCACCTCGAACTGTCCAATCTGGCTGATGGCTGCGGCGGACACCATCCACCAGCCCAGCCAGCTGCCTCCCACCTGCACGAGCAGCAGGGTGGCGCTGGAGTGCCAAAGAGCCAGGAGTGCGCTGGCCCCAGTCGTGCCAGACACAGATTTTCACGACAGCAAATGGCGTCGACATGCCCTAACCCCTGCTGAGCTTCACCTGGCAGCGCAGCGTTGTAGCTCGCCAAGCGACTGCACAAGGTAAATCGTGAGAACGCAGAGCACCAGGACAGCAAAAGGATCGAGAAGCGCACGATCTGGGCGACGCGGGTGAAGTAGCCCAGCTCCCAGTCCGACGACTGGGTGGTAACGCCCAGGCCGATGAGCAGCGGGCCCACATACATGGCCACCACCAGCGCCACCGCAATGCCCAAGGCGCGCGGGAAGGTGCGCTTCGGGTGCGCCACCTCCCCTGCCAGCGTGGACACCGAGTCCCAGTAATTCAGGTTCCTGCAGAGCGGTTTCGCATTGCTTATGGTGCTGAAGTTGCCGTGGCGTTGCAGCGCTTCAAGCTGTATGTGCCTCCCCCAGAGGCGCGTCACCTGCCCGCCAGCGTGGTCACGAGGTCCCTGTAGGTCAAGCTCCCGCAGTGCGTGACGGTGTTTGTGTTGAGGAGTTCGCAGCTGCAGTGCAGTGTGTTATGCCAGGCCACGGCCATCATCTGCCTGAACGCATGCAGCTGCTCCACCCCATCTGCAGGTACATGTTGGTCCTGACTGGAACCTTATGATCTGCCTTATAATGCACCTGTCCATGCGTCATCCTCCAAGGCGACTCAGAAGGCTGCTTGCGGCAGCCATCCGTCAGAACATCTCGATTGCACGGCAGCGCACCAGAACATGACGTTGATGAAGGGGCCCCACTGCACCGCGCCCCAGTCCTGCACCAGCCAGTTGCTTGGCTGCACGTGCGGAATGGCCAGCGCGCCCAGCACCAGGAAGGGCACGATGATGTAGACCGTCGACGCGATGGCGCCGTTGCCCACGATGTGCAGCCCCCGGTAGTTCAGGTACGAGAGCGACAGCGACAGCGCAAACAGCAGGAGCCTGAGGGGCACAGCAGAAGCAAAGGGTCAGTAGCCAGCCGTGTGTGACGGCCAGCGAAGTCGCGTCTGTGAGTCGTGTTGCCGTAAATGTCCTCTCGAGGCGAGCTGCCTCGCTGTGTAGACAACCTACCTGTCCACTGTCTTGTCGCAAGTTGTCTGCTCCATGGAACAACTTTACTCAAGATGGCACCATCAAAGTAGCTGACTTTGCGGCTGGCAGGAAGATGGCAATTGCCAAATCAAGGCTTGCGGGACGCACGTGCGATACCAGCTGTCCTTGATGCCCGGCACCAGCACGTCCAGGTAGGACATGAACATGACCGGGTACAGGCTGTTGTCCGTCACCCCGCTCAGCCTGCGAGCGGAATTGCAAAGCGGTGATGCTTTACCACATGCACGAATCAAGACACTCATGCGGTCTGCCTCAAATGTCTGTGATCTGCCCACAAGTCTTGACACCGAGGATGAGCACAAGCCCATGAGAGGAATTCAACCGTGCTGGAAGGCGCCCACATTGTGGAGTCGCAGGTCGAATGCAGCTTGGACAAGATGACCCCGTCCAAGAGATCCGCAGCTGGGCTACAAGCGCACCAGGACCAGAAGCCCTCCTGGAAGCCCCAGTAGGGGCCGAAGGCGGCGGTCACCCACGCTACATAGCCTGAATCCTCCGGGAAAGCCGTTGCCAGCTCCGCCGTCACAAGCGCCTCCGGCACGCTCCAGAAGAATGGCAGCACGCAGAAGCCGATGAGCGCCAGCAGCGGCCCGCCGGAGCTGACAGCGTCCTGCGTGGTTGAAGCAGAGGCAGATGCAATCGGATGTCGGAGGACGGACAGGGTTGAGAAGGAGGAATTTGGGAGCAGCGGCATCAGCGACATCACTGGCGAGCCAGCGACCCTGGGCAGCATGATCCTGAAAGCTGCAGAGTCACTGTCACTTCTGTGACATGCTGAGTAGGCAGATGCTACTGTTGCAGCCATTTGCCGATGCAGCCGGCATGCATGCCGCCGCCTACATATCCAAAGTCACAACATGGCGGGGTTCACCTCGATGCCGAAGGGGCCGCCCGACACGTCGTAGAAGCACAGCGCCACCAGCGGCAGCAGCGACAGCGGCTTGGCACGCTTGTGCCGGCGCGCCCTGCTGGTGGCCGTTGACGTCGCCCGCTCCAGCAGCGACCCCGACGGCGCATCGCCGGCTACCCGTGCGTTCAGCGCCTCCCGCAGGCTGGCCTCCTCCGGCGCGGAGCCGGGGCCGCCAACCATTTCTAGCTGCGCTCGTCAGCTGCACCTGGTCGCTGTGTCCCGAGCTCCGAGACGGGATGCTGCCAGTCCAGCCACCGCTCAACGACTCCGGGCGACGACGTCGCTATCCAGCTGGAATGCACTCCAAGTACATGAAGTGCTGAGACTACCGCCGGGCTGCCAAAACCGTGTTGCACTGGGCTCCAGCACAGCCCCTAACCTAGCAAAGTCGCCAGGAGATGACCTGTTCGTTGGCGCGCTAATCGCTGCCGGCCAGGAGATTGTAGAGCACCTTTGATAGCGGCAACACCTTTCTATAAATCGCGATCTTCGAAAAACTGGCACGGCTGCATCGACTCCAGCAGCTTTGCGAGCTTGCTCGCTTTGCAGCTTCCTGCTGCTGTGCCCATGTGTTGCACGTGAATCGTGACTAACTCTCCATTTTCTCAGCGATCATCTCGCTGCATCGCGGTGCGCGTGCAATTGATGGTCAGATTTTGTTTGCTTGAAAATTCTTGATTGACGGCTCATGCCTGTCCCGCCTGATGTGGTTGCCCCGCAAGTCGTCACACTTCAGCCTGTGACTTGAACTCCGACACCGTGTGCCGAGCGGCGGAGCAAGCCTTCAACCGTCGCAGTCGTATCAGTGATCCTTCCAGTAGGATAATCCGGCTTAGATTGGTTCTGCGGCCCTCGTTGCTGTTAGGGCACCGGACACCGCACAGATGCAGGCATGAGGTGAGAGTGCAGACGACTGCAGCACCGCAGTGATGAATCACTGTTCTCGTGAAAGTCTGGTGGTACAAGCCTTGTATGCCTCGTCTCATGTAGCTGCTTCCATGCCGGTTGCGCCGGCGCCTGCGCGAAACGGATGTGCGCGGACTATCTGATGCACTCACATCTCGCATGCCATCATCGTATGCAGGAATTGAGCGTAAGAGTCGAGCAGCAGCCTGCTGCACGCATGCGACTAGGACTCTTGACGCACACTTCAGCAGAAGCAAAAGGCGCACACATCTGACCGCGCAAGCATGGGATATGATGGACCATACAGCCTGGGGACGCGCTGCGCCTCAGAGTTTCTAGGTGCACGAATGCTGATGTTGAGGGACAGAAAGATATAACCATATGCAGCTCGACACTACCTGATTCACCCCTTGCACGGTGGCACTTGGGCGGCGCCCCAGCATGATGGAGGCTGCAGCTGATCACCTGCGTTCAGTTAACTGAAGGTCGACGAGCCTGTTCATGGCTGCAGGACTGATGCTGGTTATCTTTCTGGGAGAGTCGGCGGTGGCGAATGCGGAGCTGCCGCGCACAAAGGGGCATGGCATGTCATACGGCTGGGTGTCGGCAGGTGGGACAGGCTGTAGTCGAGACTCGATGCAGACGCCATGCTGTAGATCTCACACTGCTCGTGCATGCCTGGAGTCTGCCGAGACACATTGCTGTATGTGCATGCCGTCTGAGGACAGTTGCGACCTACAATGATGCAGGCTTTGGCACCGCCTTTGGCATCTCCCTCGCCATCTTCAGCCGAATTTCCGCGCACATTAATCCAGCGACGCTGCTGGCACTGTGGGCACTGGGTGCGCTTCATCGCGAGAAGTCTCAAAACGATCCGAAAGCAAGGTCTTGAGCATGTGCGTGTCGGACAATGTGCCGTGACACTGACGACTTGGACCGGAGTCAAGTGCCTCGCCCTTCTGACTCCTTTTCCATGCAGGCGATTTGTCAGCAGGTGACGTGTTTGCGCTGGGCGCCGCAGAGTTTGCTGGCGCCTTTGCTGGCGCTGTGCTCGTCTGGCTGCACTTCCTGCCGCACTTCAGGCGAGGCGCTTCCCTTTGCCCTCCATGACATGCAGCGGCGTTGCTGCAGTGTGAATCTCCAACCTGACACATGAAAAGTAACCATACTGCACAACAGTCTGCAGCCACCTGGAGTTCCAGCTCACGATGCCCTGTGGCGTCATGCGCTGCGGATCCTGAAAATGAGGGGCAATCATGGGGTTGATCAGCACGCCTAGAGGCTTGGCATTCCCTGCCCTCCTGATGCACGCACACTACTCGAGGGCTTGTGATCCAGCACCTGTGCTAACCACGGATGACTTACTCACATATCTTACCATGCAGGACGCTGCCAATGCCACAAATCGCCGGGCATCAGTCCACGACGCTGCTGGAGCCGGGTGATGTGCAGTCCAGCACCTCGCGGCTGATTGCGTCGTACAACGCCCAGCTCAAACCGGTGAGTGATCAGCCACAATGCGAACTTGAAGGATGGTAACGGCTGGCTCAACTGTTCAGGCCATTTCTCGCTGACATGCCGTGCATGTCAACGCAGTCCCTGCTTCGTCAGCTTCAGCCGTTTACTAGGCTGTGCACGCTGGTCCAGCGAGCCACCTGGCCGCCTCCGCGAATTCGCAGCTGCCTAAGGCATTGCGACGCCTCGTTGCAGGAGCAGTGATTGCCTCGCATGCGATGCGTGTGCTGCAGTGCTCACGTGTGGCTGGTTATCTGCCCACACCTCGATGCCACCTTGGTGCCTCTCAGAGCCTCAGACAGCATCCGTTGGGGTTCTCTGCTGGCTTGCCTTGCCTGCAGAAGCAGGAGAGGCCAGGGCGCAAAGGCTGGACAGCCTGGACAACGCTTTTAATCACGCTGCCGGCCTCGTCACCACATGTATTATCTAGCCTACGCTGCACGTGCAGAAGCAGGAGAGGCAATGGCGCGAGGCTATCGGTGCTGGACGACCTGTGCTGCAACAGACTGATGGTCATTCAGTACTTGCACGTTTGCACGATCTTGAGGATTGCGGGGCGCGAAGGCGGCGCTGCTGGACAGCCTCGGCGACCTGTGCTGTCACACGCTGATGGCAGTAGTTCACGGATTTCACTAAGCTTGTTGTTTTGTGACTATCATTCCGTATACTCTGTGCCGCAGAAGAAGAAGGGCAAGGGCGCAAAGGTGACGCTGCTGCACAGCCTGGGGGACCTGTGCTTTTGCACGCGCTGGTGAACCCGTTAGGAAGCTATGTCGTACACCGCAGAAAAAAGAGGGCAAGGGCGCGAAGGCGGCGCTGCTGGACAGCCTGGGCGACCTGCGCTTTTACACGCGCTCGGGGCTGGCGGAGCAGCGTCGCAACGAGGTGGAGCTGGGAGCCCTGGGGCCGCACAGCATCGCCGATGTGGAGGGCGGCCTGCGGCGGCGCAGCATCCAGGTGCCTAACACGCATTTTGATACGCTCAAACATAGAAGGCTATTAAGTAGTTGGTACGACGACGCTTGCGGCTGCGCTACTCTCGTACCACTTGGTCGTGGGATCCTGCTGGGACACCAACTTGCGCATGTTGTTTCCTACGAAGGTTGCCTTCCACACTCCTCCCGCATTGTGGTGTGTGAGCTTCGTGACAGCTGCGTTGGTGTGGCGCGCCACAACCAGCGCTGTGACAGTGCCGTTGACTGCTCGCTCCCGGCACTTGGGTGGATGCAGCAGCGACTGCTTTCCAATAGCTATCAATTCGTCAAGAGACATGCTCTGAGGTTACACAACAAGAAAGTGCACGAGCTTGCTCCCATTTGCAGGTGGCGGATGCGCACAAGCGGATGGAATCGTCACAGGCGGACCTGCACGATCTGCGAGACGATCTCGTCCGCCTCGGGTGCGCAGCAAACAGCCCACAGACGAAAGCCGCATTATCGAGCCTGCAACAGAGATGTGTGTCGTGCAGTTGTGTACTACGAGATGTCAGCTATGCCTTGCCGCCACATGCATACCACTTGCATCCCTCCATGCCCGAACAGGAAACCAATGCACCTTTGCAACACTTGTCGTTGTCCACACGTTCACACAGCTTACATGACGGGCTGCAACAGTATCGACATGCTTACCTGCAGGCGGGCAGAGAGCATCTGCCTCGGGGAGATGGCGGTGGGTCGACCGCCCAGCCCCAGGCAGAAGAAGGCTGTCGAGGTGTTGAAGGCGGCGGCGGCCGCGGCCGAGCGCGGCTTCAACCGCACCGTCGCAAACGGCCATCCCGCACCACATCATTCATCGCCTCCAAACCCAATGTCGGAGGCCCAGCTCCAAGAAGAGCTCATGAAGGTGTGGCAGATGAAGTCACGCACGATTATCTCCCAGCTTGATTGACAAGGTCCCCCTGTTCCCCTAGTTCGTTGTGTGCAGCCAAAATTTTCCTCCACTGTTCTGTTCGCCATGTCTATAAGTAAACAGGGATGGCCATTGATGAATTTCCGTTGTTGATGTGCAGTCGGCAATCCGGCTGGACCAAGCCGTCAAGCTGTCAGTTTTTGCCACGCGACCGGCGGTGCGGGCGCCGCTGCTTAACTTCATCGTCGAGTTTCTTGGCACCACCGCCCTGATCTCCTGCTCCGAGCTACTGGGGCTGCAGGTGCGAGATTGGGTTTGCGTCAGTGAACCTGTGGTTCAGAGCTCCTGAGCAATGCATCAGGCGCATCCTGCAGGTGTGATCTGGCTGCTTGCTGAAACTGCATTCCAAACATCACGCTCAATCACCTGCCGGAGAGGAAACCTCGCTGATGTCTCTCCACTCTGGCCGGCGGGCAGTGCTGCTGCCATCAGAATCCTTTCTCTTCCTCCATAGTATTCTCTACTCCTCCGTGTCTCGCAGAGCGCGCTGCTGTCGGAGGAGCTGCAGGTGCTGTGGCGGCCGTTTGACGCGGCCTTTGTCGGCTTCCTGGTCTTCCTGCTGGTCCTGGGCATTGGCGGCCCCACAGGTGCGTCAACCCCCAGATGCGCTGCCGCAAATTGAAATCTGCCTAAGCGCTTCAACGGGGCATGTGTGTCATGGCCAGTGCGAGCTCCCCAGCTGCTCAGGATTTCAAGTCTTGAGGGAGCATGGTGCACCTGCCTATGCCGCGCCTCAGCGTGTCGTTCTCCAGCCCCAGACAGGCGTGTGTGCTTCCCGCCTGCAGGCATAGCAATGAACCCCGCCCGAGACATCGGGCCGCGCTTTGCGCACTGGCTGCTGCCCATCCCGGGCAAGGGGTCCAGCGAGTGGAGCTATTCACCGGTGTGTACCTGCAGTCTGCATGTTAGTATGTGTGTCTTCACAAAGCAAAAGCAGTCCACCTCGACCAGTCAGTGGCTTCAACCGCACATCAAACACGTTCTGCTGCAAACCTGTCGCATGCCCTGATACGCACCAGCCCCACACCTGATACCTGTGGCGTGCAGGTGCCGCTGCTGGGTGGCCTGCTGGGCGGTCTGGCAGGAGGTGGCCTGCTCGCCGCCATCCGCGAAATGTACATCAAGGTTCCCATTGCGGGCTGACCGACATCCGAGCTGGCATTCGTGCGGTACATCAGACCGGCAGCCGGATGAGACGGTCTGAGCAGACTGCAGCTCGTTCACGGACTGGCACACCGTGTCCACCTGAAGCGCAGGGCGGCAGCATCTAGTGGCTGCAGCCCCACTGTCACCAGATCTGGGTCATGCTACGTCTCTTCCATTGTGATGCCCTGCAGCTCAACAGCAGTCTGTATCATGATCTCAGTGCTCATCTCACAAGCGCATGCAGACGCATAGTCAGCATCAGCGCCGCAGCAAGCTCAGTTTGCATTATAGCAGAGTCGTAGTGAGTCGATGATTAACGCTTATGTGGGACAGTGCTTGCTGGCTGCCTGTGCTAAGGTTGCCCCGATTCGAACAATAATCGACGGCAGCAGTCGACCAAGTGGCACGTCTGTATGTAAGGGCCTTACCTCGTCGTTTGCTCTTTGCTCTGACCTGCAGACAGAAGCTATTGGTGAATTTAGCTGAAGCAAGAAGCTCTGACAAGACAGGGACTGAGTCAAACCAACAAACTGTACCAGCCCTCACGTCCCAAGTACATATTTACAATTTGACCAAGCACTCAATTCTAGCCCTAGGCAGGCCTGCAGAACCATTTTTAGACACTGATCTCAGCCCAGACAGTCAACACCTTGAATAACGCTCAGACTGCCCATGCGCAGAACAGCACACAGATATAGAAGAAGGCTCGACCATTCCTGCAAGTCCTGACTGATTCATTGACACTTCTCTGAAATCCAGCTGCTGCCGGGAGGCGCCGGCAGGCTGGCTACAACCATGGCTGCAACACTCCGGCTGGCCTTGTCCTGGACCGGGCTGGACGTCACAAGCGTCGAAATCCTCCGGCCCGCTTTCCCCACGCCAACTGGAACCGCAGCCGCCACCGGCTGCGGTGTTGGGCTCTTTTTCTGACGGGGGAGACGCCATCCATGGATGGCGTCTCCCAGCACAACCCCTTGGCCAAGGGGTTGTGCTGGCTGTGGCAGAACAGTCTGCTGCCGTGGTAATCGACATCATGTCGGCTGAGCAGCTGGCCAACGAGAACGACATCCTTGCGGCGCTGAGAGCCCTGTGCGGGTATATCGGCCTTCCTCGGCCTTCCACAGACTGAGCCTGTGTTTGTCGTCCACCACACTGTGGTACCTTCCACCATTCGGCAGCCGCGGATCCTGGCAGGCCTCCTGCTGTACCGCCATATCGAGGTGCGCATTGACTGCTGTGCCGCTTGATTTGGCTGGCTTCGCAGACAAGTAAAGATTGCACAGCCCTGCTTGGAAAGCTTCTAGTGGTCATCGCGGATGCGCACACATATTAACGAGGGAATTACTCATTAATGGGGGAATTGCTCGGTCTACATTGCTGCCATGATGGTGCAGGACAGTCTGCCTGACATATGGGGACACGGCAGCAGTGCGCTGGCTCTGCGCTCCATGCCGCGGCCTCTCTTGGACACAGCCACAATGGGGCTTGGCGCCATGGCGCCGGCACAATTTGCGCACGTTGTGCACACGGCTGCCGCATCCGGCGATCCTGACCCCGTGCATGCTGCCACAGCTCAGCTGGGTTAAGCCGTCATTTGGATCGGCTGCAACGAGCGAGAAGAGCAAAAGAGCGGCTGCACCACTGATCCTGGTCGCCGGTCTGAGGTACATGCGCTGTCCAGCTCTCAACAACAGCAGGCGCATGTCGAGCAGGCCTGCTTTGCGCTGTGCAAGCGGGTCGTCACGGATGCTGTGGCCCAAAAGGATCTGGCAGGCCTGAAAAGTGTTGTGACATGGCCTCCTGTGGCGGCGGCACTGAATGCAAAGCTTTAAAGCTGCAGCGCTACCAGCAGGGCTCCGTCTGCCATCGAAGCAATGTCTCGAGCAGCCACAGAAATTGCAGCGCCGGCAGCCGCGCCCATGCCGCAGCATGATGCGGTAGCAGCCGCTGAGGCGGCCATGGAAGTGCTGCTGAAGGTGTGATGCGCAGGTTGGTGTGGATACAATACAGCCACAGGATTTGAATCTGCCACTCCAGCATAAAGTTTCCTTTTCGAAGCTGGCGTCTTGATGCAGAATTCGCCGAATTGGTTTAGCTGCTCGATCGTAGACCAGTCTGCTGTGTCTGCTAGGAAGAACACTTTGCGAAGGCAAAGACTGTGCGGGCGGCGCAGCCGCGCAGCCATGCAGCTGCAGCCTCTGTGCGGCAGCGGCAGTCCAAGATGGACACGGCAGGCGCACGCCTGTCAGTGGACCAGCCTGCCTGCTTCGTCACAGGAGCAGCAGACGCCGCTGCTCCCCTGTTGGCAGATGCTGCGCGGCAACCGCATCGTCCGGTCTTCTGCTGCCCCCTCACCCAAGTGAACAACTTCGAATAAAGTCATCATTCATAACGTCTACTTGTGTGCACCATGCCTCAAGTGTCCACATTACTCATGTCGCCGGCGACAACTCATCTTTGCTCATGGGGAAGCCGACTCCGGTCTTCAATCAGCTGGCAGTGCGCAGGAAGACATGCCTTTTGTCTCCCTACGCACTGCCAGTTATCCATGTAGGCGTGTTTTGTGTGGCGAACCCTGTGCGCGTAATTGGTGTCTGTTGACAAATCTGCCGCGAGGTGCAGAAGCGCCTCGCTGGACGGCATGCGGACATATTTGTAGTACGTCCTGCCGGAAGTGTCGCTGCAGCGATGACTCGGAGCTGTGTACACTAGCACTATCTGAGGAGGAGACAATGTGTATGTAAAGGAACACAGTGCAGAGGGGACCCAATTGCCAGGCTGGGTAGTGTGCATGCTGCTGGTCTCATGACATGTCTTGAGCGCGCCGCCGCCATGCCCGCCACCCCGCGCAAACAAGTAGTGCCCATGAAACTCATCGAACTGCCTAGCTGAAGCACGTGGGACTAGTCACCTACATTCTGGAAAGCACTATTTGATCACGAAATGTTCGTGGTGTTTGGTCCCAGTTCACCTGATTATGGGTCCGTTCAGAAGATTCGAGAAGCACCCCCTGCTTGGGGAAGAAGCACAATCGTGCTTCAATAATGACCATCTCCCCATAACGACACTGATCAAAGAGAACTGCAGCATCGTGCCATTCCGGACGACCATCTGCCGCGTGCGCCTTATTCAGCGGCGAGCAGAGACGAAGCAGGTGCAGCGCGCCCTGCAGCGCCGCCCGCTCGTAGCTGTGCCCGTCCGCTGCCATGACCGGGTCGCACATCGCAGCCTGCGAAGGGAAGGTGCAGCGTGTACTCAAGCATGAATGTTCCTCATCTCTTTCTGCAGCTGGGCCAGCACTATCATCGGGGAACACCACCACCATTGGGGGATGACAGTCGCAGTGCCAAGGGGGTGTGGCGACTCTGGCAGGCAGCAGGGAAGCAGGAAGCTGATCCACAAATGCTTCTGGGTAGCAACACTGACCTCCGTGATTGGACAGATCATCCAATCCGGCGCTGTGCTGTCCTGACTCTCTATTGCTGCGTCGCCGGCTTTGCTGTCTGCTGAGGCCATTGGAGCTGCGGCCACTCCTGCGCCGCGGTCAGCTGTCGCAGCTTCGGCTGCAGCTGCGTCTGGTTCCGGTGCATCGCTCCGGCTGCTGCTGGTGCACCGGCGGCGGCGCAGCCGCGGCCGCCGCCGCCGCTGACTCAGCAGCGCTGGCCGCCGCCATGTCTGCTCTGGCAGGGCTGACTGCCGAGGTGTCAGCCTCAGCAAGGTCGGCCGACTGGCCGCCAGGGCCAGCGCGCTGCTCTGCGGGCTGCGTTGCGGCCTGCGCAGCTGCCTTCTGATTTGCTCGCTTGCGTGCCCGCTTTGCTCGCCTTTGCTGTCCTTCCGGCAACAGAAGGGCTGTGCCCAGACTCCTCCTGTTTGCATGGGAATGAGCACCATCATGGGAGTCAGGTGTAGGCATGTACGGTCAAACGACTTGCACTGCGCTCTGGTTTGGGCTTTTGCGACAACCCCGTTGCATGCTGTAGTGTGGGGAATACACACCAGAGCGAACGCAACAGCATGAAACAACGAGAAACGTGCACTGCCGCACCTGTAGCAGCGCTGCCATGGCGGCCTCTGCAGCGGCGACAGCGGCTGCGCTGGGAGCTGCTGCTGCGGGCGCTGCGGCTGACGCAGCCTGCGCTGCCGCGGCGGGAGGCTCCGTTGCAGGGGCAATCTCCTCGAGCGCCGCTTCCACCAGAGCGAGGCTGCGGCGCATCCGCGCGCCGGCGCCGCTGGTGCCGATCATAATCCGCAGCTCCGGGAAGCTGTCAGAGGCGGCTGGTCGCCACTGCCGCCCGGGCTTCGGCGCCAGCGCCAGCCGCCGCGGCCAAGCCGCCGCACGCCTCGTCGAACGCCGCCGTCATGCCGGCCATGCCGGGGCCCATCGCAAATCACCCCAGGGCCGTGTGCAAGATCTCTGTCGCGCGCGGCAGCACGGCCGCCGCCTTGCCGCCGGCTGCAATCACATTCAGTGCCGCGCAGCCGCGCCCGTCGTCATTGGCGGCGCAGCCAACGGCTGCGCGGAAGCCGAAACTATCCGCCGCATAATTTCGGCGGAATATCACCGGATCCGCCGCGCGGGCCGCCGCGAGCCGCACAGCCGGCGGCGCCGTTGCCATTGCGCCGCGCTCGACAAACGCCGGGATCTCAGCTGCGTGACGCGTGGTCCGCTCCCATCGGACTTGATCGTCCCCACCACCTCACGCGTTCCCACCACCTCACGCAGGCTGTGGAAGGCAGAGTTGCAGAAGACTACGCAGTTCTGCAATCATTCGATACTGGGCTGCCTGCTACGCCGAGGCCGCCGCCGGCGTCTGGCCAGCACGCGCGCACAAGGCCGCGCGAGTGGAATGCAATGGTGACGGCGCATGCCAGCCGCTGGCGGGCTTCACGAGCGCAACCCACCTCGAGCACCAGCTCGGTGAGAACATTGCTGAGGCATAGGTCCTGTGCCACGTCCGACAGCCAGCCATGCCTCGCGACCCGCTGCTCTAGCGTGGCCAGGCATGCACTCACGAGAGGCAGCAGCGCAGTCGGGCCCTCCTGCCCAGCAGCGGCGGCAGCGGCGGCCTCGTCCGCCTGATGCATCCGCTGCACCAGCTTTGTCGCAAGAATCGCCAGCTGCACCTCTGCAAGCTGGGCGTGCCTCCGCGGCAAGACTCAATATCAGGTTTGTATCAGGGGCGGCGGGGCAAGCAAGTTGAGTGCATGCCGGTGTGCGCCATGGTCGCACCCGATCTGCACACTGTCCAGCATCTTTGTGAAAGGAGCATCTTTGTGAAAGGACCAATCCTCTATCTCATCACGTTCCTTCTGCAATGCGTGCAAGCAGACTAGCGCACGCTCAACGCTGGCCTCGCTCGTAAGCTTGCTGGAGCCATCGGCAAGAAGTCTACCGAGAGCGACGAGCGGATCCATAGCTGCGAACACGATCGAATGCTGAATAGCAGTGAATCACACACAAGTGTAGGAGAAATGCTTCCGTTCTGCGCCGAATGTCGACGAGTTCGCGGGAACGCAAACATGCCCTCGAGTGTGCCTAAGTTTTGAGCTGTATCTTGTTTGCGTCGTCAACTCGCAGCAACATGCTGGGTATTTAGCTTGACGCCACCTGATCAGCTGTCGATTGGGCATGCATCGAAAAACCCAATCCACTGGGCTCAGCGAACCACAAGGTTGTTGTCGACTTTGCAGTGCAGCTTGAAATCTGCATGTGACATCAGCACTCCGATGCGGGCTGACTTACAGAGCGCAACGCCCCATCAGCCGATCTTCTGGTTTGGGGAGGCGCCGCAGCCGCAGCTCGTGGCCGGGGCCAATCGCCTGGACTCGCAGCTGGCCGCTGCCAATCTGACAGAGCTCCAGGTGCCTCTCAATGCTCACATTCACCCCGACGGTCATGCATTTCTAGCTGTGCATGCGCACCATGCGCCGCAGCCTACCAGCATGCCCGACGCGGGTGTCCTCACAGCCGCCAGCATGTGACCTGCAATTCGATGCACTCCGATCAGGGGGGGCTGGCGCCGCCTCAGCTGTGGCAGGAGGTCGCGCTATTCGAACGCCTGCTGTACAAGAACCGCAACCAGCACCGCCGCGGCCGCTACTTCCAGCGATGCCTCGAGGTGCAGCTCCCTGCAATGAACTGAACATGTGTTACTGAGACACAGATACAGACACAGATGTGAGCTGTGGCAAGTGCACCGTGGTGCTGTGATGTGAAACACACCTCGAGTGCTCCACGATCCTTTGGAAGCGGTGCAACATGCCCCCCTGTGCGGCCGCAGGTGAAGCGGCACCTGCAACTGCTGCAGATGCTGCAGCTGCCGACGCTGCTGGCCTCCCTGCACAGCGGCACACAGGCGCCCGGCAGCTGCCGGCCGGCGAATCCCGGGAGCTTGCGCCCGCCAGGCAAGCCCCAGACGCATAGCTCTCCCTCCAGCTCTTGTGGCGCACGAAATTTTCATCTGCGAGGTGACAACGCGAGGATCCTTGTTCCTGCCGGCAGAAATGCAGCTCTGTGCTGCGGCAACGCAGCACAGAGCTGCAGCACATGTCGATCATTGTGGAGCATGCGTAGCATTGTGTCTGCCGGCCGCAGGCGCGCAGTGTGGGACGGCGCCAGCGGGGACGGCCTGCCTGCCGGCGCAGGGCCTGGGCCTGCTGGCGCTGCGGCGGCTGCGGGGCGGCGCACTGTCCGCAGCGGCCGCGGCGGCGGCGGCGCGCAAGGCGGCAGCGGCCGTTGCGTCCGTCGCGGCGCAGGGCTTCTTCCTGCCCTTCTGCCTCACCATGGTGGCCGTCCTTGCCCGCATCCACGTGAGACTCTCTTCTGCATGGTCCCCCTTATCCAGCATGTTCGACATAGCTTGCACACAGGGCTTGCACAAATGCCTGGTGCACATAGCTGCTGGTTTTGCTGTAGGGTCATGGTGCTCTAGCTGTGCAGCCGTCGCACCAACCTGTGCAAGATATGCAGAACTGATGACAAAAGCAGTGCTGTGACCAGCATACTTCGACAAAGTACTCGCCGGCACTAGGTGCAGCATCGTCACTGTCAGGCTGCACTGCCCGCTATATCCTTCATTAGCAATGTACACGTCCACGGCGCACATGGCACAGCACTGCGCGCAAGGCTGCAAACCCGCGGGGCTGGCTCTTTGCACTTCTTTACATTTATATGTCATACCTGAAACATGCTGACACACATGATCTTGCACACGCAGCTGTACACGGCGCAAATGGCGCTGGACTGCGTGCGCGGCTACAACGCGGTCGCCGGGCTGGTAATTCTGCTGCCTGGCGGCGGCGACTCAGAGGTGGCGGCTACTGCGGCGCGCCCCGGCCACCTGCCGGCCATGCTGGCTTGCGACTGGAAGGCGGAGCTGCCGCACGTGCGTGACGTGGCCTTTGACAAGGGTGCGGAACTTTAGGGTCCGGGGTTCAGGACGTTTCGCAGACATGTCCATAGCCGAAAATATTTTCGGGCGGAGCTGCCGCAAGAGCGCATCGCGGCCTCCAACGAGGGTGAGACAACTAGCAGCATGGCAAGAGCATAGATATGTCGCAGGGCACTGATCTGACGGAGACTTATGACTGCTGCTTCAACAACGCCAGGGCACTTAGATCAGTAGTGGAGAGGGTGACGCGTAGGAAAGCATATTGAATATGTCTTCGTTGAGGCAAGATCACGCAGCAGAGGCGCGAGAAAAGAAGATTTGCCATTAAATAGATCCCAACCGCAGCTGCTCACTGCCATGCAGGCGACTCCTGGCAGACTCGGTCCGCTGCCGCATGGCGGCAACACGGTCTCTCGCTGGCGGCGGCGTTGTGGCAGCAGCCGCAGCAGTCGCAGGCGGCAGCAGCTGAGGCGGCGGGCAACCCGGCGGCAGCAGGCGGCGCGGCGGCAGCGGAGGAGGTGGGGGTGCGCATCGACCGCTTCCAGTTTGACGCCGAGCGGGCCGTCGCCCAAGAGCCCACTGCACGGTTCCGGCCGCCCCTGCCGCCGGTGCACCAGCTGCAAGCCTTCGAGGTGATTTCCCGGCTCAGATGACGTGCTCAGATGCCACGTTCTGTATTGCTTACGATTCAGCTTTGGTGGCTGTTCGACCAGATCGCGTACGCCTGAGGATCCTGGCAAAGGTTTCCATCTGCTGCAGACTGTGTGGTCTCCGGCGCTAAGCCAAGCCCCTTGCTCTGCAGGATGTCGATCGCTCAGGCGGGGCAGCAGGCGCAGGCTTGCAGCCGGCAGAGCGTGCCTCTATCCAGTTCCGGCGCGCAGCTGTCCCGCTGGGCCTCGGCTTGGGCTCGGCGCCCGCAGCTTCCATTGTGCCACCACTCGCCTCGCAGCCGGCCGTCGCGCACGCGGCAGCAGCGCAGGCAGCATGTGCGCTGCAAGGTGCAGCAGCGGCAGAGGGTGCCACAGCAGCCGGCGGCCTGCCAGGCACGAAGCTGTCAGCTCCTGGCCTGCAGCTGAAGCTGCCATCGCCTAGGTCGGAGGTGACCCTGGCGGCGCTGATGGCCGCCGCCGGCGCTCCGGGCTACAGCACACAACAGTCGCCGCCTGTGGCCTTGGCGCTGGCGGCCACGGCGCCGGCAGCAGCGCTGCCCACCTTGCCGGCTGCCGCCGCCCGGCCGGCGCAGCCGCTCGGCCAGCCTCGACAGCCACAGCAGCTGTCGGCGATGCTGGCCATGCAGCAGGCGCGGGAGCAGCGCCCCCTCGCGCCCGCAGCAGCCGCAGCCGGCATGGCAGCAGTCGGCCGAAGCACGCCCCAGGCCCAGTCGACGCAGCCGCTGTCGCCCTCGACTGCAGCCTCCGCTGGCAAATCTGATGCACAGCGGCTGCCAGGACAGCCAACCAGCATGCGCTCGCTCTGCGCAGACGGCGCCGGCAGGTTGATGCCGCCGCTGCCAGAGGCAGCAATGCTGCACGCGTCTGCTGTCGGCGTGTCATGGGGCAGCGCCAGGGCCACGGCGCCCAGCCAATGCGGCGCGCCGGCGGGTGGCCGGCAGGGCTGGCCGGAAGCGCAGGCGCCTGCGGCCGTGGTGGCGCCTTTCAGACCCGAGCGCGCTGCGACTGTGGCTCCGCTGCCGCGGCCGCCGCTGGGCTTGCCGTCACCCTCGCCCACGACTGCAGAGGTGGCATCGTTGGCGTTGCCTGCAGCTGCCGCTGCCGAAGCTGCGCCAGTGGTGCCGCTGCCACCGCCGCCGGGCTCGCCTACAGCCGCAGACTCACCACCAGCAGCGCAAACGCTAGCAGCCGTCACGGCAACTGCGCCAGTCGTGCCGCCGCGGCCGCCAGGACCCGCCACAGTGGCAGATGTAGCGCCGGCAATTCCGGCAGCAGCCGTTGTAGCCGCAGCAGGCAATAGCGCAGCAGTGGCGGCCTCAGAGATGGACAGCGCAGCCGCGCCGGTGCCCCCCGCAACCGCGCTCATACCCAGCAGTGCAGCGGCAGCGGCGCAGGCAGCCACGCTGCCGCCTTCCATGCAATCTTCTCCGCTGGCGGCTCCTGCGCCTGGCGAGGCGGCGGTGGCTGCGCCTGGCGAGGCGGCGGGGGCTGCACCTCGCAAGACCCTGCAGCAGCTGCTGCCGCGGAAGCGCCGCCGCGGCTCAGCAGCAGCACGGCCGCCGCAACGGCCGCCGCAGCCAGGTCCGGGCCTTCGGAACGCTCCATAAACAAATTCATGCAGGAAGTGTACTGTGGCTTTCACCTTGTTGAACAACAATGCGGTGTTCTGCACCATGTCCTCTGCTACCACACAGCTCCAGCTAAACATTGACAACGCAATAGGTGTTGAGCCAGTGCTTGTCCCTTACCATGCAGCTTCGGCACCGTCCCTGAGCTGGGCAGACTGGCTGGATGGACCTGCAGAGGGGGCGTCGGCGGGCGGCGGCAGTGCTGCCGGCGGCCGCTCTGGAGGCGCTGCATGCAGAGCGACGAGTACCCACCGGAGTATCCGGGGATGTAGAGAGATGCGCGCAGGAACCCTGGCATTACCACTGGCGGCACTGGATGTCATGCATGGAGGGCGTGCAATGATGAGGCTCGCGGCTCACCGCTACACGCGAAGGTATATCAGCCGTGTAGTACTTTGCGAAGGCTTCCTGATCGGCTGAACGCAGCGGCCTGATGTCGTCAGGAACTTGTGTAACCCGCCACAATTTCCGTGTAAGAAAAGGAGTGACTATGCGCTTTGTAAGAAAGCTTCAAACAGAAGGTGGTCGTGACGACTCTCTCACAGGGGCGTCACTGGAACCCTTCTAGTTCAAGCTTTCTTACAAGGACGTCCTCGGGCTCAATTGCAAGAAAGCTTCAAATAAAAGGCGGTCGTGACGACTCTCTTACAGGGGCGTCACTGGAACCCTTCTATTCCAAGCTCTCTTTCAAGGACGTCACTGCAACCCTTTTATTTGAAGCTTTCTTACAAGGTCCTCGGGCCCAATTGTTAGAAAGCTAAATTTAAAAGGTTGGTCGTGACGACTCTCTTACAGGGACGTCACTGCAACCCTTTTATTTCAAGCTCGGTCCTCGGGCCCAATTGCAAGAAAGCATAAAAAGAGTGTTGTAAGCTCGTGCGTTGATGGTTTGATGTATACAGTGGGGGCGCTTTCAGTTATTGATTCATTGTATTGGATACACCGTTCAAAAGTGTGTTCGAGTGACCTGCGTCTGGCTTCTGCAATCGATTCTCGCTGTCTACAAGCAAGCACATCATTGTGCAGAGGAACAGATGCATATCCATATATCAGCCATGCTCAAGTCACAGCTGCAAACAGAAGATGCTCTGTCCGTGTGAACGGCCAACGATTAAGCAATCACGATCCCTAGCCTCTAGTAGCGGTACTTCGTGGAGTAGTCCTTTGGCGACACCTGCATCAATGACAAAATATTGGCTCATGTAAACGAAAAAAGGTACTCAGATTGAATGGATGCCGTCAGCTGACCTACAATGATGCAAGCTGAACCTGCTGAACTCTCACCACAAGACCGCGCCCCTTGCGCGCGCCCCGGTACACGACCTCCGTGATGTCGATGAACTCCTGCTTGTCCGTCATCGCCCAGTTGATCTTGTTGTTGTTGCCCGTGCCCAAATCCATCATGATATGCTGCAAGGCACAGTCAGAAGCGTGGGTCGGCACATCAACCTCAGCTGGACAGATCATTAGCTGGCTGGGGGACTGACATGGCCAGAGGACTGACATGGAGGTAGTCCAGCCTGAGCACAAAAACTACATCGGCTCACCTTGTTCCGGAAGAAAAACATGACGGTGCAGGGGTCGTACAGCTGCAGGCAGGAGAGAGGCGCCGTCAGCGCACTGGCCTCAGTGCGATGCACTGGCGACATACAGTGTAGAATGCGTAGGAGTGCAGATCACGCTATGCAGCATGACGCACAGGAGACAGCTGTTCTGCTCCGACGCACAGCCAGCTGCAAGCAAGCCCACATTGAGGCAGACACACAGGATGACTGACCTCGTACATGGTGTTGAAGTCCGGCACTTCGCCGATGTCCACCAGGTAGATAACCGCAAAGTTCTTCATGGGGTCCGCCGTCGACGCCAGCACCTGCTTAGCGGCGGACCCACCTTCTGTTTGCGGCAGCGCTGGACCAGACATGAAGTTGGATGCGCCGTGGCGGTGGCAGCTGCAATGCGGGCTGTGCGGCTGGGCTGCCCACAGCACATGCGGCAGACACAGATCAGCCAGCATCGCAGCACCTCGTCCATCTGCATGCAGCTCTCCTCCCAGTCATGGCCGAAGCGGATGACGACGACGCGGTCCTCCTCCTGCGGCAGGGCCGGCGCCAGGTCAAGAGCAGGAACCCTCACGGCAAACATTTTTCCGGCACAGTACGGCATACAGGCATGTTCCGAGGCGCATCATGAACACTCCGCAGCACAACTGTGTAATCACCGATAGGATGGCCTGGTCGACGGCGAAGCCGCTGTGCAGATGCGGCAGCAGGTAACTCATGGCGTCACCCGCCGCGCGCTGCTCGCTTGGTGCGCTTGGCCACTGCTACCGCTGGCCGGCACGCAGGCAGGGGCCAGCCAGCAGCTGCTGCCAGTGTGATCTCCCCAAAAACCGACTTGAAGCCCCACTAGTGCTACAGTGAAAGCCCCCCGCAATCCCAGTCTGAATTTCTGCAACGTCTGTCGAATTTGCAGCGCAAGTCGGCCGCAACGACAAGGCTAAGATACACCTTGATTGGACACTTTTGTAGGAAGGTGCAATGCGCCTGGGCATCGCAGAGCTGGCTTTGCACTAGCCCTCTTCGTTGCGCTCCAAACCGTGCAGTCTGGCCGTAAACCCTGTTTGGCCCAGCTTTTGCTCTCCAGCAGACCAGCCAGAATCAGATCATAAACTGAGCGTCTTCGACTCACGTGGTGAGGGGCAGGCCATGTCGAGCTGGACCTGATCGCGTGCGCTGTTTCCGCGCGGTTGGAAACTATCAGCTTGTCCGACACATTTCAAGTTGCAAATGGACTTGTCATCCTGATCTAGTCCTCACGGCTGTGCAACACGCCGCAAGATGGCCAAGACGATGTCAGCGGACGATCTCATCAAGCACGCGCAGGAGCTCGCAGCTGCTGGCACAAGTATGCGCCCACCCCGCGCCGTGACACCGACAAAACTTTTCTTTGCGGCATGCAGTCGGAAGTTGCGTGATTGGAAGCTGTTCTTTACATCTCCTGGCGATCGCTGCTTCTTGCACCGCTCTGACTCGTGCCTAGCATGGCCGTGCGCCGCTCTGCATGACGGCGGACTTATTCGCGGTCAAGCTATCTTTCTATCTGGACGCTCAGGCCACGAGGAGCTGGGGAAGGAAACAATCTCGGCAGACAAATCAGATCAGTCAGAGTATCCGATGCTGTCAATCGTGCAGGCATTGAGCGGAAGGCGGAGCTGCTGGCGGAGTCTCGGGATGGCATTGAGGCAGTGCTCACGGGCAGCGACTACGAGCGCTTCCTGGGCGCCATGGTGGTGCCGCTGCTGGGGCTGCTGGCGGGCACGCAGCTGCAGTTTTCCGACACGCCGGCGCAGCGTGCGCGCCACCTGGCGCTGGAGATCCTCAGCCGGCTGCCGCCCAACCAGGCGAGCCGCGTGACCTGAGCTGGAAGCGCTTGGCTTTGTAACCACACAAGTTCTTCTCGTAGACTGGTAGCATGATGATGGCGGTTCCTAGATTGCTGCTGGTTGATGGTCTCGGAGCATGAGGGAGCTGGGCATTCACCGTGACGGATCGGCGGCACCCGAATGCCGCAGCGTGCATGCTGATGTGCACGCGGCAGCAGGGCATGCGCCACGGCGTGCAGCTGCCTCTTGTACGCCTCTGACACATGAAACGATGTGCGGGCGGCTGCACAGCCATGTCTGTGGAGCCCGTCATGTGACCACCCAGCAATGCAATTGCTCGTGCTGACTCTTAGCAACCTTCACTGATCCGCAGTCGCTGCACAAGTACGTGTGCGGCATCATGGCCGCCGTCATGCCGCTGCTGCATGCGGAGAACGAGGAGAATGTGTCCGTGGTGCTGCGCATCCTCATGGAGCTGCACAAGAACTTCAAGCAGCGCAAGCCGGAGGGCGGCGGCCCACCGCCCGAGGGGTCCCCGCAGATGGAGCAGCACGTGGTGCCCTACCTCGACTTCGTGCGCAAGGTGATTATGTTGAAGATGTTGCTATTGTACGGGCTCTCCGTGGCATGGACTTCCAGTGCAAGGCAGTCAGTCATTTCGGCATGCTGCGCAAGGTGGCGGCATGATTTGGCACCATTTACTGCGCCCAGGACCAACCGCTGACGTCTTGAGCAGCGCTGAATCGTCCACGGAGCAGAAAAACACGAGTCAGATGCGATGTCTCAATATCACTCTCTCTGCCGCAGGTGTACGAGGGGCTGCCGGTGACGTACAACGAGCTGTTCGTCGATGGCCTGGCAAAGCCGGAGGAGGCGGCCGCGCGGCTTGCCTTCACGCCTGCGCTCAAGTCCTTCAAGATCGCCATCGAGTGCCCCATCGTCGGTGCGCTTCCATGGACATAGCTTTCAGGTCCCAGCGTTGAAGGCGAGTTTCGCAATGAAAGTCGTGTATGAAGCCGCACCAGACACAGGGCGCATCTGCATCTCCTGGCTCGGAGAGTCGTGAGCACTGCACACGCCTATGGCGCACGTTCTGAGGTGTTTGGATTTCCTGTGCAGTGATGATCCTGTACAGCCAGTACTCGTCGCTAGCACAGAGCCACATCGGCGACCTGGTGAAGACCATGATCTCGGCGCTCTCGCTCCCTGGTGCGCCCGCCGCTCTCGATAAACATGTGGTGGTGTATGTTCTCATCTCGTCAAACCGTAACTTGCTCCACGGAGGGCTGCCACAATCGTACCAACGCAAATTTCAACAATTGGATGTTTATTCGAATTTGCTCCTGCAGGCCCGCCTGACGAGGTGCCCCCAAAGCTGCGGGCGCCACTGGCCGACCTGAAGCAGGCGCAGGTGCCGTCATCTCTCTGCCTCCTCGATTACTATGCAGCTCCTCTTTGAGAGCGTCCTCTCTACTCTCTACTCTTCTCATGATGGTCCACACACAGGTTCTGCTCGACCGCTGTGAGTAGTCCACCGCTGGCCCCCGGACGCCTCACATCTGAAATTCTGAGACCGTGACCCACACCACACCCCGCCTGCAGGTCAAATGCGTGACCTTCCTGACATGGCTGCTGCGCTCCTACCCGGCGGCCATCATCACGCACCGCGCGGCGGTCACGGACGCCTTGGTGCACCTGCTGCGAACCGCGCCCGACGTGGTGCCCATCCGCAAGGAGCTGCTTGTCGCCATGCGCAACACGCTCACGCTGCAGCAAGTCCGCGAGTGCGTACCTCGCGCGCTGACTGCCCTACTGCATTTATCTGTGTCGAGCCCTGCACGAGCAGCGCTCGGGTTTTCAAGCCGTCCGGCGGGGGTGGTGAGAATCTACAGGGGCATGCCTGCGCTCCTGCGGCGATCACTGCGCCGCCAATGCAATAAGGCGTCAGCGTCAATGCCTGCAACCCTGACAGCAGTTGTTGGCCAACAGCAGTGCGCCAAGGCCCCTGTGCATCTCCTGTATGACGCAGACGTCAACCACGGCGCAGACCCTGACACTCCAAGGGCATGATCTAAGATATATGTGCAATGCACAGGTACTTCTACCCCAAGCTGGGGGAGCTGCTGAACGAGGAGGTGCTGGTGGGGCGCACGCCGGCCTGCCGGGAGCAGCTGCGCCCGCTGGCGCTGTCCATGCTGGCGGAGCTCATCCACCACGTGCGCGCGCAGCTGACCTACCCCCAGCTCGTCACCATCATCCACACCTTCGCCCGGTGCGAACACATTCCACCGTTGCATGTCCAGGGCTTGGGCCGGAGCCTGTCACCATTTGCGACCTTGCAGGCTCTGCGGCAGCTGCTGGCGGCAGCCATGCTGCCCCATAGCCAGCTCATGCGCTGAGTCTTGGCTTTGTAAAGAGCTCCTGGGTGCCAAAACGCTCTCACAGCTGGTTTTGGCGAGCTGATTCGCAGAAGCATCCACGATGGGGAGCTGCCGGTGACGGTGCAGTGTGAAGATTCAAAAGTATCAACTGCAAACAAACATGTGGAGTCGTGGATGTGCAGGAACATCCACGATGGGGAGCTGCCGGTGACGGTGCAGTGCACCAGCGTGCGGCTGATGCTCAACCTGGTGGAGGTCATCATGCAGCGGCGCGCCAATGCGGCGCCGGCAATGCTGGAGGCGCACCGCGGCCTGCTGACCTCCATCCTGGCGACGCTGTCGGACAAGCTCGCCGCCGTCGCGCGCCACACGCCCGACCTGCTCGCTGAGGGTGCGCGGCTTGTCTTTTTTGGACGTTTCTGTGCTCTCTCGAATGCTCTCTCAAACTGGCGACACTGTCCGACAAGCTCGCCGCCCTCGTGCCCCACACGCCTGGCCTGCTCGCCGAGGGTGCGCCCATGACTCTCATCATATCTCTTCATTTTATCACAGTCTTTGAACGTACTTCTTGACTAAATAGCCTGGACGGCTGTTTGCGAGCCGTTCACCAAAGCTGCGAGCCAAGCATCATGGAGGCAGCCAGCACTGCTCCTCACACGCATCGTACAAGACGCTGTATTTCTGTTGAGATCTGGCTGAGAGCGTTTCTTGATGTTGATCGCAGGCGTGGCGGACCGGGAAGAGCGTGTCAAGAAGCGGGACGCGATGCTGGCGGCCGAGAACGTGGCCAGCAGCGCCAGCGCCTCTCGCCCCCGCATCATCCTGTACACGCAGGTGTGCAGTCTCTCGTGCGGGGCGCAGAAGTAACTTTTGCAGAGCACTCGTGCTTTCACGGTAGACTGCATGAGATGGTGGTGTGATTGCTGCTGTCCAGTTCACGCACCGTCAAAGTCGTATTCTCGACGATGCCATGCGCCTGCTTTGCCCGCCGCAGGCAATCTCGGAGAAGGAGAAGGGGGTGGCGGACTCGCGCAACATGGTGCAGACGCTGGTTATGGGTATGAAGAGCCTGCTCTACTCCCTCTCCTCCTTCGGCAACACCATCCAGGTGGCGTTCTTGCTTTCGATTCTGATGCAATTTTTCTTTACTTTTCTATGTTGGGAAAACTGGAAAGCCGTGAGAGCCTCGAACGACGACGTGCTCCCGGCCACCATCCTGGAGAATGCATGAAAAAATTCCTGGTGCATGCGGGCTTGCCTGGCTGTGGCAGCACCAAGAGCATGCCAAACACATCGGACCTCGTGTCCTTGTCATCATACATGACAGGAATGCCACTCTGAACACATGTTTGACGGTTTGAACAATCATCTCAACATCGTGCAATGCTGCTGGCCACAGCGCGTGGGCGCGGCGGGCGTGCCGCCGCAGCAGAGCTTTGGGCTGCGGGAGGAGGAGATGGCGGTCGCGGTGGAGCTGGTCACCCACGGCATGCCCTCCCTGCGCCTGTTCGGCAACCACAAGGCCGCCGACGGCTCCGACGTGTACGAGCAGTTTGCCGACATCTTCACCGTGCTGCAGGTGCCAGCGGCTCTCTGTTCCACTTCCGATGCGACTCACGATGCAACTTAATATTGGCTGTTTTCAGGGTTGCTGTCGTGGGAAGACAGGCACAAACCAGCCAGCCTACACGAAAAGCTTGCGCCCGTGCCCATTGCTCCCAGCCGCATATCAAAACCCTGCCGTGCGCCGCTGCAGGAGCCGCGGGACGCGATGGAGATGTTCACGGTCAAGATGCCGGAGGTGTTCGAGGCGCTGCTGGGCGACGCGCGGCTTCTGTCCACAGCCGCGCGGCTGGCCGACGCGCGGCACAGCGCTGCCGCGCAGCCGCCGGTGCTGAGCGAGGTGTCCCGCCACTTCTGCGCCGTCCTGGCGGCGCACCTCACCGACTCCCGTCTGAACTTGCTGAAGGTGGGCTGCGCTTATGGTTTGACAAGCGTCACACATTCAGACTTGAGTATTCCTGCATACAGCCGGCACTGTCCGAGGTGTCACTTCTGTGCTGTCCTGCCGGCGCACCTCACGGACTCCGGCCTCGACCTGCTCAAGGTGGGCTGCGCTTTTGAGTTTGGACATCATGAGTTTTCTCCAAAAGGTCCTCCATTGTGGCGCTAACTGGTTGTGCTGCTGCCGACCTGTGGCTGTTGGCAAGGGAGGGTGGGGCCTCTGCAGCAGTGGATGTGGCGGCGCAGGCATGCCTCGCTGCCAGCTAAACGCACTGCCCTGATGTTTCTCGGAACATTGACTGATGTTGCAATTCAAATTCCACCGACAGGAGCCAGACAGCCCGGGCGCGGCACTGGTGCAGCGCCTGTTCGGCCTGGTGTTTGACGTCATGGCCAAGTACAGCCACAAGACGGACGACATCCTGCTGCCAGTGTTCCCGCGCCTCGTTACACGCACCCAGGAGCTCGCCTCCTCCTCGCCCGACCCCTCCGGTACGCTCCGCCGCTGCAGCTAAAGCTAACACTTCACGTTCAATCTGCTGCGCCCTGCGTCATGTGAAACGGTCGGCCTCGCTTTCAGGTGCAGGACCTTTGCATTCCTTGGATGGCACACCGAAGCATCGTACACCGCATGACGCCCCTGTCCGTGGCGCGCAGGCTACCTGCGGCTGCAGGTCACCATGTTTCGGTCGCTGAGCAGCGGCAAGTTCATCGACATCTACAACAACTTTGCCTCCGGGCCGCTGCTCATGGACACGCTCTCCTTTTTGTCCGACTCGCTGACCTGCCCCACCACGCCCGCAAACAAGGTGCGCCTTGTTCCAGACCTTGTTCTGCGATTGTTCAATGAAGATTTCTGCGGGTGCTGAGAAAGTTTCCGTCACATGACACAGTGGTGGTGTACTGCACATGGGCAGCAAAATCCGCATTTCGTTCTATCGAGAACAGAGCGCGCAGAGTGTCTGGTCCCCGACACCTTGGCGCCTTCAGCTTCAGGCCATCTGTAGAGCTTACGCCTTGTGGTCTGCAGGATGCGCTGCTGGAGGCGTTCCTGATCATGCCGGCGCAGCTGGCGCACCTGCTGCAGCTGCTGCCCCGCATCATGTCGGCGCTGGTGGACAGCCTGCAGGTCCGCCTCCCTCCGTGCATCTCCCCTGCTGCCACATGTCGTGCTGTTTGGTGCTGGCCATTGGCCTGCTGCTCGCTCTTGAAGCTGCTATATCCCACCAGAAGCTGCTATATCCCAACTCAGCACATGTGACCACATGCGACCTCACCATGCATGGTCTGCACGCCACAACTCGTACGACACTCAGTCATATCTACTTGTCTACTACATTGGTTGTCGGTTTCTGAACGAGCAGGGGCGGCCGGAGCTGATGCAGCTGGCGCTGCGCACCCTGGAGTACTGGGTGGATTCACTGAACCCGGAGTTTCTGGAGCCCGCGATGGCGGACGTCACGCCGCGCCTCATGTCGGCGCTGTGGTCGCACCTGCGCCCGCCGCCCTATCCCTTCGGCCCCAAGGCGCGCTTCAATGACCTGCACCATTACTACCTTTAAGTTTGAAGCTGAGCGAATATAACTTGCAAGTGAAGGGTACCTTGGGAGACGTCAGGCTCTGTGTGTGCCCTGTTTTGACGCCGCACACCGTGGATGAAGCAGTTGCCTGCCGATGCGCATGCCGAGTTTCAGATGCCTGATAGTCGCTTGCCGCGCTGCCGCAGCCTAACAGCTCAGCCAGCCTCCTACTCTCGATGCCTGCTCTCGAATCCGGTGAACCGCTGTGCACGCCCTGGCGCTGTAACGCTAGTACTGCCAGGGCGGTCAATGCAGGACCCACTGGATGAGAATCAGGTAGATGGGGAAGGAGGCTTGGCGAGCATCAAAGGCACTGCTGCAGTGCTCGCCACGTGTCCCTGCTTCAAGACTGGATCAAACGGCACAACCCCTGACCTCGCACTCCGTCACACCCTGGAAGTGCTGCAGCTGAGCAAGCTGGGCGCAATTCCATGGAAATACCATGCCCCAAAAAGGTCACGCACCCCCAGTACCTCGTAAGCCTGTAACATCCCACAGGTGCTGCAACTGCTGGGCCAGCTGTGGGCTCGCTACTAGCGGGTCCAACCCTCCCGAGCCTTGGATACCTCTCAAAATATAACACAACAGTGAGTTTCCTAAATTCGCAGGTGCTGCAGCTGCTGGGCAAGCTGGGCGCGCGCAACCGGCGGTGGCTCAAGGAGCCGGAGGCGGTGGCGTTCCGGGACAACCCGGAGCACGGGTTGCGCATCATCCTCACCTTCCACCCCACCTCCCAGTCCTTCCTGGTGCCCATGGACCGCTGCATCGCCCTCGTCCGCGGCGCCGTCTCCAAGGCGGACCCGGGTGCACACCTGCCCAGTCCAGGATTGCCCAATCTCCGTGCACGTCAATGTGCAGCTCCTCAGCTGCTGTCAGTGTTGCAAACCGCTGATCTGCGCGTGCTGTGCCCTGCATTGGAGACGAATCGGTGACTTCACATCTCCGCTGGCTTGCTGCTGCCGCATGTCCAGCTGCGTTTCTGGTGGTACAAGGCCAATGCGAACCTCCATCGGCTTGGTCGTGTTGAGTCTCGTTCTGAGTTTCGCAAAAATTATGCTGCAGCGCCCAAGGACGAGTACTACCGGCAGCAGGGGCTGGCCTTCCTGCAGACGACGCTGGCGGCGATGCTCAACCTGCGCTCGCCCGAGGACAGCAGCCTGCCCGGCCGCTCCCTCGACAAGCTGGCCGCCAGGTGCGCGGCGCTGCGCTCAGCTGACGGAGCTCTGCACGAACGGCTGACAGCAAATCGAGCCGACTGCATATCGCATTGACCTATTCCGAAAACCCCCCCGGCTTTTCTGACAGCCGCCTGCTTCTGTCCCTCACCCTCTTCGGGACAGAGGGAGCTCTGTATGTAGCAACGTGACAGCAACTCCCAATTGAGAGTCCGGATTCACCGGGCTTTATGACATCTCTCTGTCATTTTGGTGCAGCCTCTTTGGGGACAGCGCGCGGACGGAGTACCCGCAGCCGCCGCCGCCGGACCCCAACCTGCAGCCTGTCAAGACTCGGATGCAGCAGCTGTCCGAGCGCAGGGTGCGGCCGCCTCATTAAACCGCCCTGCCGCTGTCACCCTACCCTGCACTCATGATGTCATGGCAACATGCTGCGGCAATGGTTGGACAGAAGGCGTTTGGCTGCGACTGACGCCCGCATCTGACCCTCAAGTCCATCCAACATTCTGCACAAATGCTGTTCCATTCTGCCTCCTGCAGCTGGTTCGCAAGCTGTTGGTGACGGTCACGGCAGCGGCATCGGACCCTCAGCTGGCGGCGGCGGCGCGGCTGTTTGCGCACGGCGTTGCGCGCCACCTGGCCATGCTGCTGGCGGCGGGACTGACGGGGCAGTCGGCGACGGCGGCGCGGCCGCCGTCGCCTGCAGGGGCGCGCGTCGGCGTCGGCGTCGGCATCAACGGCGCTGCGCTCAGCGGCCAGTTCAACCCCTTGCTGTACCTGGACGCCCTCATGGAGGTGCGCTGCTTCAGGTTTTGAACATGCAGATATGCAACCGCTTCACACAGGCTGTTGGAGACTCGGACCGGCTGATCAGGAGTTCAGGCATTGAACCAGAGCCAGCCTAAAACGGAAACCTGCCAGGGAATTGGCCATTGCGCATGGCAGTAGTCCTACAGTGCAGCCCGGTTGGACCATCAAGGCACGGTTGGACCAACCGGGTTGGACAGGTGTGCAGGACTACTGAGTTGCCAACGGGTCCCTCTGTCAGGATTGTGCCATCCTTCGGCAGTAGTCCTGCTATGACCCCGGTTGGATCCAATCGGAGCTGTTTGGTCCAACCATGTGTGCTAAACAACCAGCAGCGCCAGTCTGTGCTTGCGCCTGACGTTGGCGAGACGAATGTTTTGCTCTCAAGCGGTGCTGGCGTCTCAGGGCTTACGCCGCGCGTTTGCAGGTGGTCTCGCTGGAGGGCCGCATGGCGGACGCCGGCCTCGAGTGCCTGGGCGTCTTTCTGGACACGCTGCTGCTGCTGACGTCCGCGCGCGAGGGGCACCGCATCCCCGTGGAGCCGGCGCCGCCGCCGCCGCCAACGCCAGCGGCGGCGCCCGCGGCCGCCGCCGCCGCACCCCCAGCGGTGGGGGCCCTCGGCTCGCTGCAGACGGCGCCCAGCACCGGGCTGCAGCCGCAGCTGTTGCCGCAGCAGGCGCCGCCGCCCGTCGCGGCCGCCTCGCCGGCGGCCGCAGGCCAGCAGCAGGCGCCGCCGCCGGGCCAGGCGCCGGGGCAGCAGGCGGCGGCCGCGACGCCGCCCGCGAGCGGCACCGCCGCCACGCCGCCATTGCTGCCGGGATCGGCGCGGCCGACGCAGCCGGGCTCCGCACGGCCGGCGCAAACGCCCAGCGCCTCGGCAGCGGAGGAGGCGGCGGCGACTGTGACCGCGGCCGGCGGCGCGGTCGGCGGCGACGGGAAGGAGGAAGCGGCGGCGGACACGCAGTGGCGCGTCGCGGTGCGCGAACTGCTGCCGCGCGTGCTGCACCTGTGCTACGGCGCCGAATGGCGCACCCGCCTCGGCGGCGTCGCCGCCCTGGAGCTGCTGACCGAAAAGTGAGCACGGATTGACTGTACCTGCACTGACGCAACCTCTCTGTCTCCGCTCGGCGTTCCAAAGGTATATGCCTCAATCCAATATGTACTGTCCTGCAGCACACATTGTCAGCCGCCATACAGTCCATTGCCAGCATCATTGAAGGCTGTCTGCTCACTCGACGGCAAACCTGTGCAACAGGCTGCCGGCGGCGCCGCTGGTGGGCGTGCTGCCGGAGGCGGTGCGCGCGCTGCTGGCGGTGGTGCAGGCGGGCCCTGCGCATTCGACAGCGCGCCGCGAGCGCGTCTCCGCCGCCATGGGCGCGCTGCTCAAGCGCGCGCTGCTGCGGCCGCTGCCGGCTGCCAAGCCCGCCGCGGCGAAGCCCGCATCTGCACGCCCGAACGAGGTGGGAAAGCTGGCAGCCGATTTCTTGTGCACATGTTGCAAAGAAAAGGGGTATATAGTGCTGGTCACCAGCTGGCCGGCAGCAGCATTCTCGAACACAAGACGTGAATGGACAAGCACCGCACCATGACATATTGCACCTGGGTGGCCGCGTCACTTGAACCCTAGAACCAAACTCAGTCCGCTGCCGCCGCTGCAAACACAGGGTCCCAACCGCGCCGAGATCGAGTGGGACAAGGCCATGGCGGTGGAGCACCCTGGCGCTGCTGCCGCGCCGCCGCCGTCGCAGCTGGCGGGCGCCGCCTCGGCCACCTCCGCCGCCATCGCGGCCGGCGTCCGCGGCGGCGGTCTCCTGACCGCCGCCGAAACGCCCGGCTCGGCCACCGTCTCCGCCGCTGCCGGCGTGGCAGCTGCCGACGCTGCTCAGAAGAAAGACAAGGAGGCTTCCGCCGAGCCTGGGACGCCGTCGGCGCGGCGCGGCGGCTCGCCGGCGGCGGCCTCGGATCGGCCCGGCAGGGCGACGGCGGGCAAGCGCGGGCGCGCGGCGTCCAAGTCAACAGACAAACCGGCGCGCTCGGGCAGCCGCCGCAGCCCCACGGCGGCAGAGGATGAGGACGGCAGCGATGGCGATGACGGCGACGCCTCTGACGATGACGACGACACATCCGAGAAGGTGCCTGTTTTGCAACCTATTGTTGTTTTGAACAAGGAGTCGTGGGTTTGCTCCGATCCATAGCTGGGTTTCAGGGGTTCTTGCCGACTTGCGAAGCACATTTCCAGTCGTCACATGCGCCGCTCATCTGCAGGGTGCAGCACAGCTACCAGCTGCTGTGACACCATCTTTTTTGCCTGTGCACCTGCCTGATGCTTTCGTGAATCCTCGGCTGTAGGGCGGCAAGGCGGGGCGGCAGTCCAAGACGGGCAGCCCGGAGGTGGACGACGGCGAGGGCTCCGGCGACGATGACGACGGTGATGAAGACATGGATGAAGACGACGCCGATGAGGAGGCCGGGGGGCGGCGCCCCAAGCGCGCCGCCACCGCCCGCACCGCCGCCGCTCGCGGCAAGAAGGGCAGCATCGCTGCAAAGGTACATAAATGCCACATGCGAGGTGCACATATCGTGCAGGTATTGCAGTGTGCTGAAGCACAGAGTCTTTCAGTCTCGTCCTGATGCAATCTACAGCATACACATTACGTGACAGCAACAATACGGTGTTGGATTATCGTGTTTTTGATCTGTACAGGCAAAGGGTGGCGCGGAAAAGAAGACGCCGGCGGCGCGCGGCCGGGGCCGCGGCGCCCGCGCCGCCAAGGCCTCCGCCACCAAGCCGGCCCGCGGCCGCGGCAGGGTGCGCTCCTGCATGGTGCTCCCAGCCGCTCTCTCAGCCCGGCAACAGCGGCAATGGCATCATCGTGAATCGACATGTCGCATTGCATTGCATCCTGTCGGGTCATTCAGCTGCGAAATGACTCCAGGACCCAGAGCAGAATGCTGCACTGCAGCCCACAGGAATCTTGTACATTAGCACGAATGCTGGGTCCAGGGCACTGCTGCCAAGGCTTCCCCGCCTGAGAAGGCAACGCCAGCCACGACGAAGCGCAAGTCTGCTGCTGCGCTGAAGGCGGAGAAGGCAGAGAAGGCGAAGCAGAAGGCAGCCAAGGTGAGCTCATGGCCACAGGTGAAAGCTCCCCAATGGGGATAGGCATAAACCGCAACCATCATCGCCTGAAGCGCAGGTCACCATGCCAACTGACCAAAGTCACAGGCCCCATGTCCAGTTCATCCACATTCTTTGCCGACTTTGAAAGGCCTGTTTCCTGATGCCGGCACCTGAAAGCTACCGTGGTCAAGTTTGAGCGTCCCTGTCTGCAGGCGAAGGGCGCCAAGGGGCGCGGCGCTCGCGCTGCTCTGCGCGCGTCCTCGCGGCAGGAGTCGCTGTCGCGGCAGGCGTCCGACGCCGAGGACGACGACGACAAGAGCGCCGCTGGCAGCGAGGCACGCCTTTGCTGCCACACACACCGCTGTCTCAGTTGGCGCCCTGAGTCTTTTAACGCCGCATGACTCTGCTTGCAGACACCAACTGAGAGGCTATGCCACTGTTTGACGACTCAAACTTGGCATCGACCTGGCTTGCTCCAAATGGCACAATTATATGATCTCATTCCTTGCTAGTCAAACAGAAACAATGCGTCCCCTGCAGGACGGCGGCAGCGACCAAGAGGAGGAGGGCGCCGCCGCGAGCGGTGCCGCGACGCCGGTCGCCGCCAGCCCCGCCGGCAGCGACGACACCGCGCTGACGCCGCCGCCGGCGGGCGCCAAGAAAGACGGCGCTGCACATGAGGGCGACGGCGCCGGCGGCGGCGAGGTCGCCAAGCCGGGCAGCTCGCCCGATGTCAAGGCCGCTGCAGACGTGAAGGCCGATAGCAAGGCGGACGCCGGAATGGCCGAGGCAGAAGCGGCAGGCGGCGCCGAGGCAATGGACACCGATGCGCCCGCAGCTGCCACGGTGAGGAGTGCCTTATCACCTGGCTCTTTGTTGTGGGGAAGGACAATCTATGATAGTCAGTGACAGTGTGTTCACTTGGCATTTCGACACATCATGACAGGCACATGGTCGGCGATCGAGACTGCAAATCCTTGCGGCTTGCGCTTGGCGTGCCCGCTGAATATACATGCCATAGCCTCATGACGTGCGCTTTCGGTGTGAACACTGCTGGCAGAGAGCACTTGCCATTGGTGGTTACGTGATGCCCCTTGTCTTTACCAGTCGTTCAATGTTCGGTTCAATGTTTTGTTTCCCGACCATATTCTGCGCAGCTCAAGAAGCAGGAGTCGACCGCGGCGGGCGCAGTGTCAGAGACGGGGGCGCTGGTGTCGGCGCTGGACACCGCCGCCAGCGCGCAGCTGCCGCCGGCGCGCGCGGCCGCGCCGCTCGCGGACGCCGCCGCTGCCGTCGTGGAGCCGGCCGACACCTCCACCGGCGCGGTGCGATCCGCACTCCATTCAATTGTCTCGTGCAGGCTGTGACACCATCCTGTGTGTATGCGATGCGTCTGCTCTGCATGCCTTGGGTGCGCTCCAGACGATGAAAGACTATGGCATTGGGAGTATGCATGAGATCCTATGGTGCATGTCCAGCAACATGTGGCAACCATGCGTAGGGCCTGGCGGAGGGCGTGAGCCCGGCGGACCTGCAGGCGGTGCTGCAGGCGCTGGCGCACTGCCTGTTCGCGCCGCACACCGCGGCCGCCACCCGCCAGACCGCCGACGAGTGCCTCGAGGTAAGGGCACTGGAGAAGGCTGGCGGGAACACAGAGGACTGGCCTCATTTTGAGCGTCAGATGCAACGACGCCTCAGACTCACACAGGGACGCTGCTGCTTGCGTCGGTCGCATGAACGTGCCGCCTGTGGCCTTTGTCCATACCTCCCAGCAAACATCATATTGCTTGCAGCCTGTATGGCTGACGAAGTGCTATCTAGGAGCTCCTGCTGCCTTGCAAATGTCAAAAGCGCACCCACTCAGTGCGCCGCTGTGCCTGTGCCGCAGCTCATCTGCGAGGCGACGGGCGAGACGGCGGCGGCGCTGCTGGGGCCGCTGACCGGGGCGCTGGTCGGGGAGGCGCTGCGCCGCCACGGCTGCCGGCTGCTGCCCGTCGCCGCGCCGGCCGCGCTGCTGGGCCACGCCGCCGTCATCACCTACTGCCTCAAGCAGCGCCCCGCGCTGCTGCCACTGTCCCCGGTGAGCCGCTGACTGCGCACCATGACGTCTTGACGGCGCAGGGCAACATCAGCTAGAGACCTGAAGTGTGACGCAGGGGCAGATTCAGCCGTGATCCGGCCGTGTCGTCTGCTGCTGCAGTGGCAAGGAGCTGCAAGGAATCGCTGGTGTAAGGCAAGCATGGTAGTCACATCCAGGCGTGTGGGCGAAACCAGGTCCCTCCCTGACTGTGTCTATGGCTTGAAAATCTGCCGGCTTGGTGTTCAAGCAAACCGTCCCCGCCTCTGCACGCAGGAGCTGGTGCAGGTACTGAGCGACGCGTACGTGGTGCTGGACTGGGACGACCCGACGTTGGCCAACAAGCTGTTGCCGATGTCGGCGACGCACCGGGGGCCACCAGGCGACACACCGCGGGAGGTGCGGCGCGCCTGCATCGAGCTGCTCGCCGCCGCGCTCGCCTGGTCTGAGTTCCGGTGCGCTCATCCTGTTTCGCACTATTCCTGCTTCCTTGTTTGATCCTCCTGTTTCTCCCGCATGTACAATCTCGATTGCCCAGCATGCTCGACTCGATGCCATTGCAGCATGGCCATGCATTGATCGTGCCAGCAGCCAAAGCTTGCGGTGTGGCCGACAACAGCACAACTGAACACAGGGAGTCGGGCGACGGGAACGTGGCGACGCTGCGCAACAACGTGATGCAGCTGTTCTTCAAGCGGCTGACCAGCCGCGACGAGGACCTGGTGGCGGGCGCGCGCTCGGGCCTTGCCGCCGTCGTCGCCCACCAGAAGATGCCCAAGGCGCTGCTGCAGGCGCGCATCAAATTTGCTGGCCGGAGCTCGTACGCCCTATGTGATGCAGCCCACCGGCTGCCTGGCGCATGTGTCTTCCTATACCTGGAGTATCAACAGCTCGACATTAGCACTTCCAGTGGGTCTTCATTGTTTCGAATCTGGCAATCTTGCCTTCGGGTGCAGCCGGTGCTGGCCAAGCTGGCGCACCGATTTGTCCCGCATTGCTTGATATCAGTCAGTGTGGGACCCGAACAGTTTCCGCCTCTCGGTGCAGGCGAGCCTGCGGCCGGTGCTGGCCAATCTGGCGTACCACTACAAGCTGGACCTGCCGGTACTGCGCGCCCTGGCGCACCTCCTCTCCCTCCTCTCCACCTGGTTCAATGTCACCCTGGGTGCGCCCTGCGGACTTCTCGATGTTTTGAAACATAACAAAACCTGTGCCTCGAGGTGAACCTGTTCTAAACATGATTTGCACACGCCCTGCCATGATGTGTGTAGCACAATAGCCAGGGCTGCACCAGCAGGAGCTGCTTCATGCAGGGCGTGTGCAATCAGCAAGACTGACTTCTGTCGCCACCACCCAGGCGAGAACCTGAGAGAGCACCAGAAGCGTGGCTGGAGATGGGCAGCTTGGCGCGCGGCCTTGATGTGAGCATCCGTTGCAGAACCTGCAAGTTGACCAGTCCAGTTCTGTTGCCACCCGCGCAGGCGAGAAGCTGATAGAGCACCTGAAGGCGTGGCTGGAGCCGGAGAAGCTGGCGGCGCAGGAATGCGCCTGGGGACCGGGGCAGGCGCCCGCCATCGCGGCCGCCATCCTGGAGCTCTTCCACCTGCTGCCGCCGCAGGCCGCCAAGTTTCTGGAGACCAAGGGTGCGCCTCCAGCTCGTAATCTGCTCCTGTCACTAGTGAAAGCTGAAAAACTGGAAAAGAAGATGTTGTATTCGAACTGACGCATGTTTCAGGCAACTCCTGCGGCGACGACTGCCGCTTGTGCTGCCGGAGGTACAGCTGCTGCGCCTGCCGCAGCCGTTCGTGGGTGGCACTGCCACCCTTGTTTAGCGTCTTGTATAGCTTGTATAGCAGCTGAGTACTCTCCAGCCACAGACTCGGAATCCAGAAAGCCAGACGTAGCATCCGTGGCAGCTGCAGCAAGGCCGACAAATTCATGCTAGTGCTGGTCTGTTGGGCCAGACAACGTGAAGTCTCCGACAACTTGAGCAACACACCGCGTACTTCTATGTCGCACCGGATCCGCAGACGACCGTCCCGGGCTAATGCTGCTAACCATGGGGCTGGCGGGGGCGCTGTCAACGACAGTACCAAGAATCTGAGACATCATCGTGACAGAACAATGTTTTGCTTTTTTGAAGCTGCAGACCGCCTTAGGCTGGAAAAAAAAGGCTGGGTGCCAACCTTCGAGCTGGAGTGGGCGCTGCAGATTGCACTGAATGAGATTGAACTACTCAGACACGCCCAATCGCTGCTCTGTATACCTTGTCGTGCCCTGCAGACGACCGCCCCGGGCTAGTGGTGCTGACCATCGAGCTGGAGGGAGCGCTGCCGTCGACGCCGGGCGCGACGGCGCCGGCGAAGCTGACCAGCCCCTACCGGGCGCCGCTGACCAAGTTCCTGGTCAAGTACGCGCCCGACAGCGTTGCCTACTTCCTGGCGCCCACCCGCATGCAGGTGCGCCACTCGGCTTGCCGGAATGTGGTCCTCCTAAGTTGCGTGGATATCGTGAGTGTCTCTTGTCGCAGCCATCCATCATCACCAGTTTTGCTTTCGCACTGCAATTAAATGAGACACGTGTCCGCACGCTGCCTGCTTCCGAAAAGAATAGGCAGGGTTCGCACAAACAGGCCGCATTCCAGCTCCAGCTTTTTGGACAGAGCAGCTGCTGACTTTCGCCGGCTGTGCCACAGAACCCGGCCTACTTCCTGCGCTTCCTGGACATCCTGCGCTCGCCGGAGGGCGCGCCGCTGCTGGACCAGCTGACCGCCTCAGAGGACCGCCTCGCTCTGTTGCTGCCTCCCCCAGCTGCAGGTGTGTGGTCCACCCCTTGCTTTGCTCGATGCTTGTGCACTGACGCGGTGCCACAGACAGGGTCCATCCACTTACAGGGGTCCATTCACTTTCGCAGCTCTGCGCGCGTTTCAATTACACTGTAATGTCGGATATCAGAATACATGCTCGGGCACCTGCTTTGAATTCGGATGACTGCCGAGCACCATCTCGTGGGCGCACAGCTGCTGGAGCGCCCCTCAGGCCCGACCACACTTGTAATGCGCAGGCTCGGAGGTGACTGGGCCGGCGGGAGAGGCCGCGTTTCACTGCCTGCAGCTGCTGGAGGCGGTGGTGGAGCTGCGCCCCAAGTGGCTGCCGACGCGCCTGTTTGACCTCATCATGGAGCGCTGGCGCCACCCCGACCGCGAGGCCCGGTGCGCTGCCGCCTCCTTTTGCGCTGGAAATATGCAGCGGCACTCGATGTCTGTGTGCTGTGCCACGGCTCCCTCATTAATTGGGTGCACCAGCACACTCTCTACATAAGGTGCTTGTGCATCAAGCGTCGAGACACGCTGAGATGGTCGCCGGCAGAGATCGACTGCGGCATCAGAGCCGCTGCCTTCGCACACGAAGGCCATGCTAAACCGCAACTCAGAGACCAGGGGCACTGCATTCTGTGTCGCCATGTGCTGTTTGCACAACCGTGCTGACCCGCTTCGCCCTTTCCCCCGCAAAAGCATCGCCAAGGAGGAGGGGCTGCCGCGGCACCAGAAGCTGGAGTCACGCCGCATCGCGGCCTGCGTGTTGGCACACGTGCGGCGCCACCACGCCTCCATCGGCCCGCTCTTCGAGCTGCTGTCCATCCTGGACACGCCGACCGCCGTCGACTTCTCCTTCGTGCTGGACGCCTACAAGGACGAGTTCGCGCCCGCCTTTTCCGCTGGGGAGAAGACCAAGGTGACCGGATCTGAGCGAAGCCTCACTGCCGTCTGTGGCTGCACCCGACTGCAGGTGGACACTGCATGTGAAGACCACGATGGTTGAGTAACCTGGTTCCATGTGCCAACAGAGCCAAATTGTAAAAAAGAAATCCTGATTTTACGTGGGATGTTTTTACCAGGAATGAAGTCTACAAGGTTAGATGCTCTGCTTTCCGGCATGCAGGTGGCAGTGTGGTGCGCATTTCACTCGTGACCCACATGTTGTCTTCCACGAGCTGCTCGGGTTTGCCTCCATCGCCTACCACTTGTGTTGATGTGTGCAGGTCCTGGAGCACTTTCTGGAGCTGGCGGTGGAGGGCGGCGCGCCGGAGACGCAGCTGGCGGCGGCATTGCGGTGGCTGGTCATGCCGGTGCTGGACGCGGCGGCGGACGGGGGGCAGCAGGTGCTCACGCCCGCCGCGCTGCGCACCATCTTCTGCCGCATCTGCGACCCCGACAATCCCGACAACCTGGCCGGTACGTTTTTGACAAGACAGACTGTCGACTGCCTGCACTACTGACAATGGTTGCACAAAGTTTATCGCAGCGATTGCGATCCCCCAAAACCCGCCAGGCTGGCTTTTGCGACGCTTGGGCGCCTCCAAGAGGCTGGTCATCAATGACCCTGCTGCGTGCCTCTAAGTACCTCCGTGCCCTCAAGTACCCTAGTGCCAGTGTACGAGAAAACTCTTGCCTCTCCCCTGTCAGATGATACCGGTCCGGTCCTTATCTCATCTGCTTCCTGCAGCCACGTACGGGGAGGCGCTGCAGGCGGGGCTGCTGCAGCTGGCGGGCTCCCTCATCCGGCTGGCGCAGCCGCAGCTGATAGAGCACCGCAAGGAGCTGCTGTCCTTCGGCTGGAACCACCTCAAGCGCGACGGCAGCAGCTGCAAGTACCACGCCTTTCTCGCCGTCGCCCGCTTTCTCGTCGCCTTCCACGCGCCCGAGAAGATTACGCTGCAGGTCCGTTTACACGCCTGCAGCAGCCTTTCATTTCAAGTGCACCTACCGCGCCATGCCACCGTGTAGTCGTGCTCCAACGCCTGCTGCTTGTCGATGTCATGTGAGGGCGGTGTCAGCTGCTTGTCGTTGATTGACATGCTGGCATCCCCGATTGGGGCACTGTCGTTCAATTGGGGTATTCAAAGCTTACAGGACGTGTTGGCGTGCAGGTGTTTGTGGCGCTGCTGCGGACGGTGCAACCGGATGTGCGGCGGCCGCTGGTGCGCGAGGCGCTGGACCTCCTCACGCCCGCGCTGCCCACCCGCCTCGCGCCAGGTGCTCGAATAGACCTCAAGCGCAACATCTCACACAGTGTCTGTCGTACAGAGCGTACTACATCAAACATGCATGCATGTACTGCATCCGGCTGTGACAAGCTGCGGCTGTTCGGAGTGTGCAACCATGAGCAGCTGTGCAGATTGACCGGCATGTTGAGTTTGGCTTCTGTGATCCCTCCATTGCTTCAATTCAACTCTGCGGTGCTCTCAATTCAGATACTTGTGTGGCAACACGCAGCGGAGCGGGGGCAGCATCCCAAGTGGAGCCTGTACGTGCGCAAGGTGTCGGGGGAGGAGGGGGGCAGCCTGCCGCACCTGGTCCACATCTGGGCCGCCATCGTGCGCCACGCCGACATGTTCACCTCCTCCCGCGCCGCCTTCACCCCCCAGATGGTCTCCTCCCTGCAGCGCCTCGGTGCGTTGCTCTCTTCTGAGACTCTGATTCTTCTTCAGTGTGCCTCGGTCCGGCCCCTGATGGCACCAGTGGCAACCCTGCATTGCCAGACTCCTTGGCTGCCGGTGGGAATCACTGCCGTTGTCGACTACCGAGGCAGTCCTGCATAGGTCCATACAGGGGTCGTGCGGGTTCGTACAGGGGTGCTACCAGCCCTGCCAGCATACCTGCAGGACTGCCTGTGCAGTCCCGAGGAACGCATGCAACTGTCCGGCAGGGGACAGCAGGGGTGCTGGCAGGGGTGCTTGCTGAGCTGCCAGCCTGCTCGGGCACATCCAGCACGCATGTTTACCACGTCTGCAGACATTCGGACCTAACCGCAGAGCCCTTGTTGCCGCTTGGTTGAGGCTTGCATGTTTGCGGCTGTGCAGGGCTGGCGCATGGGGCGTCGCAAAGACCTTGACTCCATGACAATCTCAGTCATCGCCATGCTGTCCTTCTGATCTGCAGATAGATTGCAACTTGCTGCAGACTGGTGGCCGTCACTGAATTACTGAATCACTGATTGGCATCAGTGCTGGCAACCCTGCATTGCCACATCCCCTGCTGGGGACTACTGCCGTTGTCGACTACTGAGGCAGTCCTGCATAGGTCCCATAAAGGGGTGGTGCGGGTTCGTACAGGGGTGCTACCAGCCCTGCTAGCTTAGCTGCAGGACTGCCTATGCAGTCCCGAGGAACGCAGCTCACATCACTGCAGGGGTGCTGGCTGGGCAGCCAACCTCAGCACCCAGCACGCATGTTTACAACATGTGCAGACATGTAAAGCCAGTTGCCGAGCCCTTGTCGATACCTGACTGAAGCTCTGGTGTGCTTGTGGTTGCTGCAGGTCTGGCACAGGGGGCGTCGCAGGAGAATCGGCGATTATCCATCGACCTGGCGGGCCTCATCGTGTACTGGGAGCAGCAGGCCGTTGCTGCCGGCGCCACCCAGGTGACCACCTCCTCTGACGCCGCGAAACGGATGCGGCGACGCACTGCAACCTTGAAGCCTGTGCGACGGCGCCAGCGCCGAGCCAGTGCAGCCTCAAGCACGCTGCTCTGCGTCCGGGAGGCTGGCATCGCTGTGACTGCGTCACAGGACAATACAGATCATAATGTCATCGCCGCTGCATTTCGCGCAGAGCGCGCCGGCGCCGATATCGCCGAGCCGCAAGCGGCCCCGCGAGGAGCCAAGCACAGAGCCATCGGGCGGCGGCGGCTCCGACGCCGGCGTCGGGCCGTCTGCATCGCTCGGCGGCGCGCCCGCGACCACGGGGCGGCTGTCGACAGGCGGCGCCACCACGGAGGACGACAACACCGCCGACGAGCCATTCGCCAAGCAGCTGCGCGTCAGCGACGCAGACCTCGCCACGCCACGTGAGTCGCCCTGCCACACGCTGCCCTAGTTCGTTGTCTTGTTTGCGGCTTGAATCGTGTACATGTGCTCCGTCCTTTCTCCAAGCAGCTGTGCGTCAGTCACACCGACCTCGCCATGCCATGTGCGCCGCCTTTCACTCTGAGCTAGTCGCTGATCAAGTCGAGGTCCGAATTTGGCGCCGATTGTCATAGAGTGTCCATTCAGGCGCAGTTCACGAGCAGTCACAGATGCGCCAGCTGCTCTATCACTACTGTACGCTGTACACTTAGTGGTGGAGAATGTCGGCATCTGCGACTGCCTCCGCAAATGCTTCCACTCACACGCTCTACATGCAGGAGAAACGCCACGCTCCAGCGCTCTCTCTGTCACTACACAGAACGGACCAGTGAATGTGTTCTCTCTCATTGCGCAGGTATTGCACCGGTGGGCCTGGATGCGTCGGGCAGCATGGCGGCGGAGGCGGCGGCCGCCGGTGAGACCAAGCTGCTGGTGGACACCGAGTCGCAGCTTGCCGCCCAGGCCACCAACACGTGCGCATGCGTTTTCGCGCATGTTCCATCGTCATGTGGCTTGAACATGCATCGTCGTTCGTGTCTTTCTGCTGGCTGCGCGCTCGCGCTGCTGCCAGCCGAGCCGCCTCTTGGCACGTCCCTGGCGGGGGTCTGGACACCCCAACACCTGCACCAGCACATGGTCTGTGTTTCAGAGTATTGCTGGCTGAGCCCTCAAAGCACTTCAAAACACCGAGACTGCACTGCCATCGATTGTTTCATCCTGTCTGTCTGATGCGCGTGGCGCAGGGAGGGCGGCGGGCGGCTGTCGCACCAGATGGCGGAGGCGGTGGTGGCCTTCCTGTCGCGCATGGCCTTCCTGCTGGCCAACGACGGGCGCGACGCCGACCTGGCCGCGCTGCGCTCCCACACCCTGGCGCTGCTGTCTGACGCCCTGCAGCTGTGGCCCTCGGTGAGATGCCCATCCTATTGTGCCGCCTGTCGTGCTTTGCGTGGGAGCGCGTCTCGAAATGCTTTGCCCACCAGGAAGCTGCAGACTAACATGCTGTGTTTGGCCACACCTCCACTCCTGAGCAGCAGCTGCTGCACCCGGGTAGCGGCGTCTACAAGGAACCCACGAAACCATGATTGTAACAGCAGAAAACTCCAGAAAATCGATTTTTGAAATACGTGATATCGCGCAGGTGCCCATTAAGCTGCACTACACGGAGCGGCTGCTGCAGCAGTCGGCCGCCGCCATCAAGGCCGCGGCGCAGGCGCCAGGCGCGAGCCGCGACGCCCAGGCCGCTGCGCAGGCCGCGGGGCTTGCTGCGCAGGTGTGAACGTCCAGAGTCAAAACGATATCGCCAGAACTGACTTTGCATGATAGGAACATGATTGTCAGGGGAGCTCAGATGCACAATAACCATGAACTGTCGAGTTTCACTTCCCGCAACCTGGATCAGACGACTGCGAGCAAGCCATGGGTTTGATAGTGAGTCGACTGTGGCGCAGGCTGCGCAGCAGCACCGGTCCACGCTGCTGACGGGGCTCAACGTCATGCACCGCATCTTGGCCGTGCAGACGAAGACGTTCCTGCTGGACTCCACCGCCGCCGGTGAGTTGCATTGCCTCAGCTTCGACAACCGAAGTAATCTTGTGCGAAACCTGAGCACAGGGCTGGCCGACAAGGCGACCTCCTCTTGCACAGATCTCTCGCCACATGTGCTGCTGATGCTGGCATGCCCTGCGCTGTCACCTTTCACTTGTGTCACGTCGGTTTCAACGTGTGTGAACAAAAAACGGCGCCCTGCAGGCGCGCGGTATGTGGCGATGCTGCTGGAGCCGGCCTTCTCCTGCGCGGCGCCGGCGGTGACGGAGCTGCTGGCCAAGGTGCTGGCGCAGGTGTACTCCGCCTTCCCCATCGGCCCCGACACCCCCAAAGAGGTGCACCAGAATCCACCGGTCCATGTCCTTCAGCGGAGGTTCCGGCTGTTCCCTTGAATCGCCTCGTCTTCTTGCCGAGCACTTGGCGTGCAGGAATGTTGTCAAGGACTGGAGGCCCTGAACCGGAGCGGAGCAGCACACAAAGGTGTCAGCAGTGCGTCCGTGTGCCTGTCCGCAGGCGGCAGAGATCCAGGGGCGGGTGTCGGAGCTGATGCGGGCGGCGCTCGCGCGTGCGGCAGACACCACCGCGCTGCTGCAGCCGGCGGACCTGCTGCGCCTGGGCGCCACAGTGCGCGTTCTGGAGGCGCTCGCCCCGGTGCGCACTTCTGCCAAATATTCTTCCGCTCTTGTGCTCCGGAGCGTCGGAGGCCCCAGCAGCTGTCTCATGCTGATCCGGCTCGCCGGTCACCAGACAGGGACTCCACACTCCACGGATGGCAGATCAGCTGCGGGTGGGAAAGTGCTCTGCGGCGTTGTCGGCTGCCAGCGCGAAAGCGGCCAACATCCAGACGGCACCGAGCGCCACGATCCCCGGTCACTGCTTGCTGCAGGTGGCGCGGACGCACGTGGAGGAGGCATGGGTGGCGTACGTGAACGAGGCGTGGGTGACGCAGCTGGTGGCGGCGCTGTTCAGGCTGGCCAAGGACCACGCCACCGCCACCAGCACCGGTGGCCCCGTCATCCGGCAGGACCCCAGCGTCCCCCGCCTCGCCGAGCGGTGCGTCACCTGAACGTCTCCCGCCGCAGCATCTGCTGCTGCTCGTTCCAGTCCAACGCCGCACAGCGGACGCCGCCCTTGCTTGTTGCACCGGCGGCCCTGTCATCCGGCAGGACCCCAGCGTCCCCCGCCTCGCGGAGCGGTGCGTGTGCTGCCCCTTGTACCATCCTGCCGCTGCAAGGCTGCTGCTGCCGCTGCGTCTTGTCGCACCGGCGGTCCTGTCATGCGGCAGGACCCGGCGTGCCACGCCTCGCCGAGCGATGCGCCAAGGATCACACCGCGTCTGTGTCACTGCGCCACAAGAGCTTTGTGTGCTGTGATGGAGACCTGCTCCTGCAATTTTGGCAGCTACACATGCCCGGGCCAAAAGGGCACGCCGTGTGTAACATCCCCAGCACGAGCAGCAGCAGTTTGCATAAGCAAGAGAGCAGGCGTCACTAGCTGTGCCGGCACACGACGCATCGCAGATCCGATTGTGCAGCTGGTTCATGCAGCCCACGCGTGGACTCTAGCCCAAATTCAACTGGGTGATGCAGTTCCGAGATTTCTATTGCAGATAGCATCGGTTTTGGTGCCAAGAAGCATACATTCAAGGGTGTCGACCTTACTTTTCGCATTTTCGTACAGGGTGGAGGGCGAGGAGGCGTGGCAGCCAGATTATGCCACCCTTCACCTGAGTGGTGCGGGACAGCCTGCGGCTGGTTGCTCCTTGGTGCCCAGACGCACACCTTTGAGGTTTTTGGCGCGCACAGGGTGGAGGGCGAGGAGGCGTGGCGGCCGG
>JAABUL010001289.1_pt1 | contig 48449 bp, 97 predicted proteins | sample 5559151 | NCBI WGS metagenome assembly JAABUL01 (sample SAMN10711876, study PRJNA513368) | rock metagenome | isolation source: Antarctica rocks | place: Antarctica: Victoria Land, Pudding Butte sud
TCACCCGTCTTTTGTCGTCACTGGCCTCCTTTGTTTCATCATACTTTTTAAAAAAGGGAGACGGTCAAGTCGGCTTTCATAAAAAGGTTAAAACAAAGGAGGCCTGTGGCGTTCCTTTTTAAACAGAGCTCAATGGCCTCCTTTGTTTTATACTTTTTGAAAGAACGTGATGAGAAGGAGACGGTCAAGTCGGCTTTCATAAAAAGTATAAAACAAAGGAGGCCTGTGGCGTTCCTTTTTAAACAAAGCTCAATGGCCTCCTTTGTTTTAACCTTTTTAAAAGAAGGAAGCGCTCATGACGGCTTTATAAAAAGGTTAAAACAAAGGAGGCCTGTGGCCTAACCTTTTTGAAAGAAGGAGAAGGTCAGGAAGGCTTTTACAAAAGATTAAAACATAGGAGGCCTGTGGCGTTCCTTTTAAACAAAGCTTCACTGGCCTCCTTTGTTTTATACTTTTTAAAAGAAGGAAGCGCTCATGACGGCTTGTTTTATACTTTTTGAAAGAACGTGATGAGAAGGAGGGTGGCGAGCGGAGCGAGTGCACTTGCCCCGGGTGCCCCTCTCAGAGCCGGGGCCTGGAAACAAATGACTATTACAGCATATATGAAGACATGCCAGATGTTGGTCGACTTATGGGTCTGAGATGTACTGCACTTCTCGTTTGCACGCGCGCCAGGCCGAGGGGCGGGCCTCGGCCGGCCAGGGTGAGGTCGACGGCTGCTCCAACAGATCGTGCGGCCTTCGAGACTGTCCCTCGGCGGGCCGCAGTGCCCGGGGTTGTAGCAGCCGCCGTGCAGTGCTGCATACCGCGAAAAGCTTGCCACGGCGACACTGCAGCCTCCGCCCGGCTCCAGCAGCCGCTCGGAGGGCCTGTGGCAACAGTTATACAGCCGGGTCCGGCTGTCTGGCGTGGGCGGCGCCACGCGGGCGCCAGCAGCCGCCACCAGTGCACCCAAAAGAAGGAAGCGCTCATGACGGCTTTATAAAAAGGTTAAAACAAAGGAGGCCTGTGGCGTTCCTTTTTAAACAAGGCTCAATGGCCTCCTTTGTTTTAACCTTTTTGAAAGAAGGAGACGGTCAGGAAGGCTTTTAAAAAAGTATAAAACAAAGGAGGCCTGTGGCGTTCCTTCTAAACAGAGCTCAATGGCCTCCTTTGTTTTATACTTTTTAAAGATCGCCACCGTGTCCGACAGGTCGACGCGCTCGGCGGTGACCAGCCCCCTGTAGTCCGCCACCCAGAAATTGTCGCATGCCTCGCGCTCCGTCGCCCCCTGCCGCTGCATGCCTGTGATGGTGGGGTTTCTCGGGGTGAGTGGCTTCCAACAAAAGATTTGCAGGTCATGGTTGAGCACATGACGTGTTGGGAACCAGTGGCAGAACAGTGGCAATGCCAGGAGTGGTCGCACGCCTCTGTGGCCCCCTGCCGCTGCATGCCTGCAGCCGCAAGGCATGACCACATGACATTCGCAAGGTGAAAGCTGCATTCACGTGGCCGCTGTCGTGTGCCTGGTGCTTGCGCCCCAGTTGCTGCTTGCTGATGAGTACACCAGCAGCTGCTGCAGTTGACTGCAGTTGGGGGAGGGGCGAGGGCCAAACAGCACACGGCAGCAATGCTGGTGCACTGGAGGCTTCGAGCGCACCCTGGGCTATCATGCTGACGACGCCCATGCCGGCGCTGCCGGCGCCCACCACCACTATGCGCTGTTTCCTCAGCGCGCTGATGGGCAGGCCCCGCACCTGCATGCGGGGGCCGTCAACGTGTGATAGCCCGGCGGCTGCGGCTTCCTGACAGCAAGCAGATGGCCTGCTGCCGAACTGGCGGCAGCTATTGCGTCGGGTGTAGATAAGCACGACGGGCAGATATGCACAGCGGCTGCAGAATCATGGTGCCCTTATTCGCTGCACATCGCTGCAGGGTGCGAATCATGCACCAAGCCACCGACAAGCCGGAATCCCTGTGCAGACAACATGGTGTATTCTTGAATTGGCCATGCTCGATGCTGAAAATGCAATGGCGCGCCTTCATGGCGCCGTACAGGCCGGCGAGCGCGGTGGCAGCGGTGCCCTGGATGTCGTCGTTGAAGGTGGAGTGGTGGTGCCGGTACCTGTCCAGCAGCGGCTGCGCGTGGCTCATGTTGAAGTCCTGCGCCATATGGAAAGCTTTTGTGACGATTTCTGATGCATGAAATAGAGGCAGACACACACTGATAACAGCTGGGCGGAGTAGCGGAAGGGTGCTTTTGCCTCGTGCTGCCCGCTGGCCGTGGGTCGCTATGCAAGGCAATAGGGCATTGCCCAGGCCCTGGGGGGGATGCAGTGCTGGCGGCGCGCGCGGCGGGAGAAGCGTCGCACCTCAAACTGCAGCACCGCCTTTGGCCACCGGCCCATCACCGCTCGCACAAACTGCAGCGCACAATGCAGCGGCTTGTGCTCGTCCTGTCCATGCCGGATTCACATTTTTCCCGTCGACAGTGGGTTTGCGGCAGGGTGGCACGGTGGCACAACAGATCTGCTGCAGGGTGGGAAATAGCGCCGCAGGTTGGCCCGCACCTCGTCCAGCAACTCAAAGTACAGCGCCTGATCTTTGATGCGCGGCTGGTGCAGCCCTGCAGCCACACCGCTTCTCTCTGAGCCTGATCATATTCGTCAGCTGCAGCACATTCACGCGATCGACAACCAGCGACTGGAAATTCCAGATGCAGCTTGCACAATCCCTCTGTGTTATCCCAGCAGCAGCGCGGCAGGCAGCACACAAAGAGCTCATGCACACAGGGAGCTGATGGCAGCCGCTGAGGCACAATCCCAGTCGGCGCACCCATGTACAGGTCGTTGTTCTGGAGCCAAAGCGGCAGCAGCGGTGTTGTTTGCACATTGTTGTCCTGGAGGCACTCGAGAGAAGGCGCACCCATGTACAGGTCGTTGTTCTGGAGGTCAGTGTTGTCGGTGCCGATGTCGATCACGCAAGGCAGCACCTTGCCCGGGTGGAAGCCCGCCGCTCCCACATACAGGTCCAGCTTGCCTGGCAACATTCCAATTAAATTTTCATTCACACCACAATTCACAACAAAGCGCTGCTCAAAGCGCTGCAGGGCTCGTCAGATTTGCAGGTGCAGGAGAGACTTGAGCACTGCTCTGGAGCCCTGCAACGTGCATAGCTCGCACGTCAAGAGGCGACATCGGATACGAGCAAATTTTGTGCAAGCCAAGAAGGCCTACCGATGGGGATGGCCATGCCATTAATGCCCAGGTCGCCCAGTCCCAGAATGCGGCTGCAATCGTCACAAAGTCTCACGATGTAATAGCAGTTCAGCGTCGTGTTTGCTTTGCGTGCGCATCAAGCTGCAGGATTACATGCTCTTCATGGCATGCTGTGCCTGCCTTGCCCGCTTTTCATGCAAAGGCTTTGTTGTGCCGACCTTGCCCTCACCTGCCGTCCGTGACCACAATCGCGTCCACCTGCGTGCGTGCGGGTGTCAAGTTCCTAGTGTGGTGACCGATGGCGTGGTAAAGAGGATGTGCGCACAGATCGATGCAACATGAGGCGCAGTCGGTGTGCAGCAGGTGTCTGCACTGCAGCTGCAGCTGCAGCGCCTCACCTTGTCACTCGGCCAGTTGTACACCATCGACGCCTGCGCGCCAACAGCTTCTGAAGTCAGACCGTGGCCAGCATGCTGCGCGCTGTTGACTACATTTGTATGCCGGCTGGGTGTCGATAGTGCTCGAGCCTGTATCGGAAATTTGCTGGCGATCCAGAGTGCGACGTTGTGCTGGCACATGCAACGAGGTTACTGTCCGCTGATGGGGACGGCGCCGCACCATCTCGCCGCGGTCCTTCAGGCTGAAGAACATGCCGCGCGGGCGCCGGTACACATGGTGGTAATTGAGCGCCGCCCACCCGACGGTTGGCGTGTACACTGTAAGAGACAAATCGCTTGGTTCAGCCGGTGGGTGTTCGCAGTTTTTTCCAAGCGTTCCTGCAACCCCAGTTGCCCAAGCCCAAACCAAAGCGGCAACACACGCGGCAAATCGTCTCACCGATGGGCGCGATCTCGGTAAAATTGTCCACCATGAGCTTGTAGAACAGCGTCTCATTGCGGTCCTGCACGAAGCCATTGAGCTCAGGTGTGGCTGCCCATGAGGTCTGGTGTACAACCTACTTCCATACCTCGCCGCATGAGCGGGCGGGAGAGCGCTGCCATTCAAGGGGCAGCGACCTGCCAATGATGCCGCCACTGTGCTCTCACGCTGTTGGGCGCTGTCGCTGGAAGCACGCACATCTGCGCATCTGAGGTTTTCAATCCGACGTATAGAGTTTCTGATCATCGATGGCCTGTCGTCATGCCCACCTTCAGTTCCGACAGGATGCGCCACTTGCGCACATGGTCCCGCGTAACGGACGGGTCCTGCACACGGCACGCAACCGTCATTTAGACACTGTCTCCAGCTACCTCGAATGTTCAAACATGTGTCTGTTTTTCAGGTCATTGCGACGTCGAAATGCAGCTGAGCCAAAGCCGAGGTATACCTTCAGATCCACCCAGTCCTTCCCCAGAAAATAGTCATCCTTCAGGCGCTCGACCTGCACAGATAGATCCAGATAAGTACATGCATGGTGATGACTTCATGAGAGATGCAGGCGGCATCCTCCGTCATAGGGAGCCGATCAAGCAGCAGTCTTGCCTGTATCTCCATGGGCATGACGCGCGGCGGCAGCAGGCCCCGCAGGCCCAGCCGGTCTCGCTCCGCCTTGTCAAATGCTGTGCCCTGTCAGAAATGATATCGAAGAGTTTCAAGCATCCACGATTCGCAGCACTTGTCTCTGCAGCAGGCCTCCGGATGCACGAAGGTCCCGATGTTTTGATGCGGCTCCCGCAGGCGCATGTTGCAGGCGCGCTGCCGCTGACCTTGTTGAAGACGCAGTCGTGGAGCAGGTCCGCGCCGAACTTGTGGACGATCGCCGAGTCCGATCCGGGGCCCTCATCCGGATTGTAGGGCTGCAGCTCCGCCTTGTGGGTCTGATCTGTCTGCTGCTGCAACTGTGCGGGCGCCGCTTCTGATATGAAACGCATAGCTGCGCAGCAGGCCGGAATGGTCTTATCCGCATCGCCCAGCCGCCAGGCTGCCAGCCGCAGCACTGAGGCAATGCCGCTGCGCCGGGCCCTCAACATGTTGAGGGAGGACTTCAAAGTCCGAGGTATATCTGGTGCATGACAAAAGGGTTCACGCCAACCGGCACGCTGAGGACCTGCTACCGGAACAGCTGCTCTGCTGACGTCGTCAAATGTATCTCTACCAAGTACAGCATTTCATCCGACGAAATCTCGGAGGCGTCTCGATTGACCTGTTTTGCGAATATTATAAATCTGGCGGGATCGCGCAGTTCTGTTCAACTGCATCAGATATTTTGTCATGGGATGCGGACTGCAAAGCAGCTGCATTCGTTGCAATCAGCGTCTTAAAAACGCATTTGAGATCATGCACGTTTTATTGGCGCATGCTCACCTCCCTGGCATTGAACGCCATGTCGCTCCGCGAGGTGCAGCGACACTTATCTGGCTTGCGCGGTGCAGCTTTGTGTCGCAGACGCCCAAAAACGACATCCTAGTCCCTCCTGTGAACGCTCGCCATCGGAAGCGCACTGCTTTGCACTCGCGCCTGCGCGATCGCGCACACAATACTTGCGTGAGCCTCGACACCCGGAAAAACAAATATCGACACCGTACGATGGTCGAGCCGCAAGTTCTGCGAGGCTTGTTGGCCGCCAGCCAGCTGGCCACCATCATAGTGCTCCTCTGTTGGATATTTGGCAACCTAGGCGGCGTGTCCCTGCACCCCAGCGGCGCGCTCCTCGGCAATGACACAAACCGGCTGTTCAACTGGCACCCGCTGCTCATGGTCCTCGCCTGGGTGGTGTTCTCTGCCGAGGCGCTGCTGGCATACCGCTCGCCGCTCGTGCAGCAGCTCTCCAGGTGCGTCTGTGCATGGGCGTCGGCGCCGGCATGGCCCGTACTTGTTGAGTGTGCGATGCATATCTGCGGTGCAAGTCGGGACATGATGTTTCAATGTATCATACGTGCAGGCAGCAGCAGAAGACACTGCACGCCACCCTCAACGCCGCGGCAGTTGCGACGGCGATTGTTGGCGTGGTGAGAACATGCTCAATCGATTCGTTGATTTCATTGATGTCATGCAAATGACGACGATCATGTAGGAATGCCTGTAACTTCACGTTCACTTGTCACAGGTGGCTGCCTGGAAGTCGCACACGCTGAAACGGCCGGTGCCGATTGACAACCTGTACTCGCCGCACAGGTGCTCAATCGCATCCGCCTTTTGACTCCGTAATTCTCAGCGCTGTCCTGGAAGACACCTGCATTCCATCTGCTGACACAAACGTGAGCAAAGTAGGCTGGTGCTTGACTGTTTGCAGCCTTTTGTCACAGCTGGCTGGGCGTGTTCACTCTGTCGCTGGCGGCGCTGCAGCTTATCGGCGGCATCGTTGTGTATGTTTACCCCAAAGTCAGCCCCAGCAGGCGCCAGGGAATGTACCGCTACCACGCGTTCCTGGGGGCGACTACCTTCTGCATGGCGATCGCGACGATGCTCACCGGCATCCAAGAGAAGACGACTTTCGTCCAGGCGCGCCCCCTGTGCAGGGCCGCAACCTGTGCATGATTCCATCCCTCGTTCCTGACACTTGAATCACTGACAGTGAGATGACCAGCGGCAAACCATCATGCGACATAACCTCTGATGCAGGTATTCGCCAAGGCTCCCGTGTACTCGCCTGCCATCCGCCTGCCAGCCGCGCTAGCTATCAGCATCGTTCTCACAGGCATCCTGGTCGCGGCCCACCACGCGCTACTGCACGGCCAGCCCGAGGAGCTCCCAGATGCCGTTGAGTATGAGCGTGTGATCTGAACCGCCGAGTTTCATCAAATTTTTGGCAGCTTGTTGCGTGGCGTTGTACCTTCAGGCCAGTAGCGAGGGAAGACCTGTCGAGCAGGCAAATTGTATTGTTGTCAGAACGGTGCAAATGTTCAATTTTGTTGCGCAAGTTTAATTGGCGCTTTAGCGTCAGATTGGTGATGTCAGATTTCCTTGGAGTGTAGGACAGTTGGTACACAGTTTTCGCAGATATGATGACGATATCAGAGTACATTTATGTGAGCAGGGTTGCCTCATTTCCCACATCTGCCAACCCATCTGCCTCACAAACCATCTCACTAGGTGTTGCAAACATCGACTGTATCTATAATGTATGGCAAGCAGGGAAGCTGCGAGACCCCGCAATCGCAGAACAATCGTCATCATCCTTTGTCTTTGACACTCGGCACACTTGTTGCTGCAGCGCACTGCTGGTAGCATCGAACCGCCGCAACGCCCCCACATCTGAATGCCACCCTGCCACTACAGCCGCGGGCGCTCAAGCTGCGATTGGTTCCTCCAGCTGCCGCTCCTCCATCTGCGCCGCTGGCTGCTGCTGGCTCGGAACTTTGACCTCCGCCGTTGGCACCGCAGGCAGCTCGGCTGCCTCCGTTGCCGGCACATCCGGCAGCTCCATTGCATCCGCCTGTGTCAATAAGGATTGCTGAAGTTGGAAGTTGTCCAACGACATATACAAAAGGTATCCGTCGTCGGCACCGCCGACAGCTCTGCTGCCTCTGGCCGGCACATCCGGCAGCTCCATTGCGTCCGCCTGAAGGGCGCCACATGAATCCAGATCGCACAGTGATTACAGTGGCTCCGGCTCCACAGTCTTGATTGTCAAGGAGGGGGCACGAACTCACAGTCCAGAGAAGTCATCTGACAGGTTGCTGACCGTGGACCTTGCACCATGCACCTCCGTATGGGTTTGGGCAACCTGCCGTCGCACATGATACGCAAAACTCTACCTCCTCCTGCTCTGTGTCGGCCTCAAAGGCGGCCAGGTCGGGGCGTGCTGCCCATGCATCGTGTGGGCCACTGCAGCACCGAATGTGGCTGATGAGGCAAACTTGCGTGGGGAAGCTGTGTGTAGATGGTAGATAAACGGACCTCCTCCTGCTGCGAGGCGGCCTCAAGGGCGGCCAGGTCGGCGCGCGCGGACTCGTCTTGCTCGGGCGTGAGCGACGCAGACAGCGCGTCGTGCATGCGCTCCTGCTGCGCCTGCGCCTCCGCGCTGTCCTCCATCAGCCGGCTCACGTCCTCCACCGTCACCTGCCCATTGTAGCATGTGTGTATCTCAATCCAAATATTGACTGGACTCTAGTGTGGGTGGCTGCGCCTCCGCGCTGTCCTCCATCAGCTGTTCCACGTCCTCCACCGTCACCTGTCACCACAATATGTGTTTTCAAAGGCAGCTGTGCAGAGTGTTCTTGAAAGCTGGCGGACGCAGCGCCTCCATCATGTGCTTTCACCAGCCTCCCACGTCCTCCAGCGTCACCATGAGCCGACTTGCAGGGTGTTGGGCAGGAGTGCAGAAGCGCAGCCCCACCAGTCGTGCGGCTCTTGGGTGCCGTCTTAATGCGGGTGTGCCCTGTCACCACCTTGTCTTCACGCAGTGCACATTGCACGGGGCTGTGTGTACCAGCAGGCACGAGACCTGAGAGCAGGGGCGTCCTGTTTTCGTCCGGTGTGTCCGTTTTCAATGCATCCTGTATGCGGCAGGCGCACCTCCTTCTGCAGCTCCGCCACGGCCTGGCTGCCGGCCTTCAGCGCCGCAAACAGCTGGTTCTGCTGCTTGGCCACCTCGATGTTGCTCAGCAGCTGCTCCACATTCAGCTGCCAGGTGCCCTGCAGTCCCAAGTTGCAGCAGCGCAGTGCTTTGCACCCAGCTGCAAGGCTGCAATAGCGCGGGGGTGCACCGCAAATGCTCATAAACTCGCCGCTCATGTGTGCCCACGATGCATAGCCACATGCCAACGCACCAGCCGATCCAGCTGCTGCTCGTGCAACTTGCGCCGCTTGAGCGCCAGCAGTGCTCGCTCCTTTTGTCGCTTGGCGACAAGTTCACGTGCCACCTGCAGTTTGATTGTTCAGGTCCGGACTGGCTCTGTCACGCAGGCAGTCGAACCCACACATCAACCAAACAGGCGTCAAAAGACAAGATTATAGTGCATCAGACAGTGTCATGTGTATGACCACTCGTCAACAGAGGTTTCGGGTGGTCAGCGTGTCGAATGAGGCATGTCACGAACCTGCATCTCGCGGGCAACGAGTGTCTCCAGGCGCTCCTGCTCGTTCGACAGCTTGCGGCGCTGCGTTTTGAGCGTCAGCACAGCGCGGTCTGCATCTGTGATCTCGCCCCTGCACCGTTGCAATGCCTTCGAATCAGGAAACGGTGCGCTATGAAACTCCAGGAATGCATTGTCCGCGGGCAGAATGCCTTTCGACAGCATGCAGGCTGCATTTTGATCACCTCTTGGGCCGGGAGATTGACAGGCCCATGCTGTCCGCGGCAGCGCAGCTGGCCGGTGCCCTGCGCGCCTGCTTCCGGCGAGCGTCACAGGCCGCAGGCAGTGCTGTGCCTCAGAATGTGTCCTCGCGCCGAGGAGGCTGCAGACCACAGCGATCTGGATGTCAGCAGAGTCTGCAGAGTCATGCTGCGCAGACGCACGCACGATGCGCAAAGATGTCAGCAATGTCCTTCTGCCGCCATCAGTGACATGTCATATGCATAAAGATCAATTCGAGCCACACCTGATACGTGTTCCGCTCCTGCCAGGCGGCAATTTGCTCGTCAATCCACTCTGTGACCTTGGCCTGCACAAACAGGCGGGTGGCGTCCAGGTCCTCGATGACGAACCTCTCGTTGGCAGGTTTTGCGTCGTTCAGACTCAGGATGAACTCCTTAGTGGGCACGTCGCTGCAGGGCACAGACTGCACCTCAGTTGCGGAATTTGGAACACGAGATTGGGCGGCACTTGAGCAGATAATCAGTGCCAGCGCATCACTCACCATTCCAGCAGCACGCCTTGCAGAGCCGCGACCATTGAGGATGTTTCAGGATTGATAAACGAGCGCTGCACCTGCACCAAGCCTTGCTGGCCACGTGACCTGCAGATTCCCATGAGTCAGCTCCTCCATCAAAGCCGCCGGGGCACAATTAGATACAGTACGCATTCGCAACCACACCAGTGCTTGTTCCGTCTGGCAGTGTCACTGCTGCAGATAGCGCATTCGGCGGCGAAGGTGTGTGTTGGCATCGACCCTATCATGATGCGGGCGTCGGTGGCGTGCACACTGGCAGTGCTGTCGCTGTGCCTGGTGGCTGGTGTCAGCGCCGGTGACTGGCGGAACGGAAAGTCGAGCCCGCAGCGGGAGCCGGCAACCCTTTCCTACAACTATGTGCGCAGAACATTCACACATCGACACTCTTTCCTGCATGCCGCTTCCAATGGGCTCACATCACGCATTCCGCTCAGCGTATATGCCATGTGGGCTCCACGGACTTCTGTGAATTATCGCACGGTTTCGCATGTCCTGACATTCAATATTGTGGCGGCGGCGCCGTTCAGCGCCTGGCCGTGCGCACACACATCTGGAGGCGATCCTTCGCCCACACATGGCCTTTCTGCTGAAGATTTCTGATATTGACGTTGTGCAGGTGCCTGTTGAGCCCCTGAAGCGGCACCAGGTCGAGAAGGTGCGCGTTTGCGCTGCATTTACATTTGTTGCGTCTCCCTGTGTCCATATCCCGCCACCACAGGCTGGTTTCTTGCAGCTCCAGAGTGCCCCCACCTGTGCTATACATACATGTGCAAATGCGTCTTACATGCTAGAAAAGGCTCAGTTGAACATCGCGCCTCCCTCTCCTTGCCACAGAACTTCGACTGGTGCGACAAGGAGGGGTTGGACCTGTGCACGGCCTCCTGGAACCAGCACATCCCTCAGGCAAGCTTATCCCATTCCGTGGCAGGTTGCTGATGTCCTCCGCTGCAGAGTATGGCCTCCAGCTCAGCGACATGCGGCTTGTCGCAGGTGTGCTGCATGTCAAGTCACATGACCTACTGCACTTGTCTCAGTGCTTGAAGCCTGCTTTGTGCCCTCTACAGTACTGCGGCTCCTGCTGGGCGCACGGGACGCTTGCGATGATCCAGGACAGGCTGAAGATTCGCAAGGGCGGTAAGCACACCTGGCTCATGCGTTCGGCTTCCTGTGCTGACCGGGGACTGTCGAAGAAGCACACTGCATAATGCTGCATGTGCGACCTTGCCCTCGACATCGGCCTTGATATCCACGTCGTCTGCCAACACAGGAAGGGGCATGGACGTCATGCTCGCGCGGCAGGTGCTGCTGAACTGCGGAGCCTTTGACAAGTTTGGCGCGGGCTGCGACGGAGGCGACGTCATTGACGCATGTGCGCCCCCCACTCCTCTCTGATTTCGATATGCATCTGCTCAGATACTGGACACGTTATGGCTGTGCTTGCCTGATCTGCATCAAGGAGGGTGCAGAGATGATGCAGCGATTGAGGTACTGCCTTTCACCTGCGCAGTCCACTACATGACAAAGTACGGGCTGCCAGATGAGTCGTGCCAGCTGTACAACGCGACTGATCACACCAAGTATGGCAAGGGTGCGCCCGAAACATGCCCCCAACTCTGCGCATTCAACTTCCCGACCTGTTGTGTCCGCTTCTGCTGTGTTTAGCGGCTGACATGTGTGCCAACCTGCATCATCCCATTGTTGAATGTGGGACTCTCGCTTTGCAGATGTCAACGAGTGCCCCGCCATCGGCAAATGCATGAACTGCATGGTGAGCTCCTTCGCCTCTGAATTGGAAATCTCACTCTCCTCTTGGCATGGTGACTTGTCAAGTGCACGAAGCGACTGGTCCAGAGGCAGCATCCGCCGCTGAATGCTGCGCCGCCATTTTACTGCAGCCGATCAATGGCACGGACACCTGCTGGCCGGTGGAGACGCCCATCCTGTACAAGCTCAAGAGCTACGGCAAGCTCAAGCATGGCAGCGAGCTGGGCATGATGGCGGAGATCCGCAAGAACGGGTGCGCAGCTATCAACGCGGGCTGCAGATGACTCGCAACTTGCATTGTTGTGCTCGCTCTTGCCTTGGCAGCCGACTGCGGATCCAGCATTTCCAGTCTCTGGTCTGCAGATACAGAACTCGCTGTGTCGGTGCCACTGCAGTCCCATCACTTGCTCCATCGCGACGCCGGATGACATGGTCTACGACTACCGCGGCGGCATCATGCTCGCCACTGACTACAAGAAGTCCGAGGTGCGTGTCCGTCAGATGGCGCTGTTTTTTTCCCAAGTGGATTTTCGCCGGGCATTATATATCTGCCCATGCTACCTGCTGCGCGGCCTTGTCATGGCGCTCGTGTGCACTTGGTGTGCTGTGGACAAGCTCCATGCCGGTCACATCCCACGACTGCAAAATCCTGCAAACCTGTGCAGAACCCTGATGTCACGCCCACAGGTGGACCACGATGTGGAAGTGGTCGGCTGGGGCGAGGAGGAGGGCGTGCCCTTCTGGACCATCCGCAACTCGTGGGGTGAGCAAATTTGCGTGTCAATGTGCCCAATGTCAGCTTCTGTGCTGCCACAGAGGGATGTACTTCTGCACTTGTCAGTTGCCATTGCATGCAACTCCAGTCGCCTTTCTTTGTTGCTCCTGCAGGCACCTTCTGGGGTGAGCTGGGCTTTTTCCGCCTGGAGCGCGGCACCAATGCGCTGCGCATTGAGGAGGGAGACTGCTGGTGCGTTCATGCAATGCACATTTGCAAAGGCGTTCTATTGCATGTCTCGAGACATCGAGGCTCTTGTCTCTGGCCAGCTGTTGCGCCACTGTTGGCTATCCGGGGCGCGCATGCTTGTAGACTGCGAGGAACGCAGGTCCGAGCCGCGAAGGAGGCCGCCCTGCAACTCTTACATCCCTGAAACCTCGTCTTTGCACTGCAGGGTGGCAGAGCCAGAGCACGAGATGGAGGACGAGGTCCGCGATGGCGAGCTGCTGGGCAGCATGGTGAGAGTCCCCTTTCACCACTTCGCCTGCTGCCGCACACGAGACACGCCAGCTGCCACTTGACTCTGGCTTCGTTGCTGTCCTTCACCGAGGCCTGTCACAGAGTCATGATCCTCAAGCGGCACTTGGGCGGTGAGGCGGTTCGCCAGTTTCACAGACGATCCCTGTTGTCGTGGCTTCCTGCACTTGTGTAGCCTTTTTCACCGAGCACGGGCTGAATGGACGCACCTCCCCTTTGCGTCGCAGTACGGCGTGGTGGAGAATGACGGCAGCCGCACCCGCAAGGCTGCCCGGATGGCCGCTGCCGCGTCCAACGCCGGCATCCGCAGGACAGTGGAGCTCATACGCAAGATGCGGGGCTTCGTGTCCAGCGCCTAGACAGGTGGTGCCTCGAGGCCTGCGCAACGACGGCAGCTGCAATTGGAGCGTACGTGAGAATCTGTGCCGCCGGCATTGGGGCCATGCCGGCGGCAGGAAACTTCAGCGCTGAAGCACAAAGAACTGGAGAGCTACCAGAAATATTGGGAGACGTGACTGTCCTGCCCTGGAACTGCAGAGAGACGCAAACCTTGCCGGTGATGTCAATCATTGCTCGACTGAGATATTGCTTCTGTTTCACCACACACCATCTGTGTGGTCTGCGCCGAGGGCAAACACAGCCGTCACACTGCGCCGCTCTTAGCGAAAAGCAGTGCAAATTGATCTTCTGGTGTCGACCTTGCATGTACATGTCGGGCTTGTAACGCCTTGGCTTCCAATATCACGTCGTCTACCCTTAGTCCACACAATCATAAAATGGATTGCAGCGTGCTGAAGCGGTCTGAAGTGCTGAAGAAGTGTTGTGCCCGAATTTGCAGCCGCCGCGCTGCCTAGGCATCCCTCTGTGTCCCGCCTCAGCATTTAGGCGCGACGTGCTTTGAAAGCCCTAGGCTAGCACTCAGTTCCTCAGTTCCCCCAACCTCCCGCCCGACATTCTCAACATAATTCGTCCACCGACGAAGCTGAGTCATCTGCGCCAGCTCCGGCTTTCAGCGCCATCGCCCCGTTTGTCATCGGCGCAGCCCCCGCAATCCGGCCGCCATCAGTCGTACTGCGCCAGATGCCGCTTGAGCTTCTCCGCCTGCTCCAACACGGAACGCTTGGAGGCGCCGCCCTCCGTGTCTCGCATCTCCGCGCTGCGGTCAAAGTCCCACACCGCCGCCACGTCGTCCGTGAACAGCGGGTTGATGCCCGCCAGGTCCCCCACGCTCAGGTCGAACAGCGTGCAGCCCCTGTGTCCACCAGAATACGTTCTACAATTTGGTTTGCGTCGATTCTGTAGGATCAGCACTCTTTGCACATGTGTTTGCGTCCGCAGCAGGGCGTCTGCGCTGAACTCGAACAGTGTGCAGTCCCTGTTGGCCAGCATACAATGTGGGTGACATATTTGACAATTATCTGGAGTTGCTGGCATTCACTGTTTCATTGTTGGACGTTCAATGATGCAGGATTGTCCAAATTCGGACGCAAGCGCACCTGTCCTCCGCCAGTTTGACGGCGGCGCCGCTGATGTGGTGCGTCTCCCGGAACGGCACGCCTGAGCAGAACATTTGTCAGGAGGTGACGTCGATGTCAGGAGAAATGTCAACATGAAGAGCCTTTGCAGCCAGCAGCGGGTGCTGGACGACCGCAGGCGCAGCAAGCGCAGTTGAGCCTCACAGCAGCCAGACCGCACGCCGGTGCATCAGCCGAAGTAGAGAAGGAGACAAAAGCAGGTCCTGGCAGGTCTTGACACGGCCTGGAATCAGCAGCTGGCTCAGCAAGGTGCAGGTGGGACGTGTGTTTGCTTTCTCACATGCCCAGAAGTAATCGCGCGCACCCTTGCGGACAAGGTACTCGGCGAGGTCGGTGGCCAGCATGTCGGCTGACAGGCCCGCCATCATCTTGTCGGGGAAGATCTTGATGGTGCTGATCACCCCCGTCGCGATGCGTATGCAGTCGTGCACCGTGTCCACCGTGTCAAACATCAGCTCCCACGACTCCTGCGGCGCAGCAGAGCGAAAGTCAAGTGTGAGCACAGGGGCGAGGGACAGATCACAGGGGCGAGGGACAGATCACAGGAGCAGCGGCGCCTTGAGGCAGAGCATGTTGCAACAAGCACCTTAGCGAACCTCCATTCAGGGCAACATGGCAGCTTGTTCTCTCGTTGTCGTACACCAGGCAGAGATGGCTGTCTGCGCAGCAGGTGCTGAGTCCTGGCAGAGAGCGGCATGGGGTTTAGGATCATGCGAGTGTGCGACGCTGTTGTGGTCATCAATAGGCGGCTCCCAAGGGAAGGAAGCACAGGGCCCGGAGGTAAGGCAGAGCAATGTGCGCCTGCAGGTCTTTGTTGTAGGTGGTGGGGCAGCTCTTGATGACGGCCAGCATGCCGGCGAGGTTGCCCTGCAGCCGGCCGGCCTTGCCGCGGATCAGCTCCAGCGCGTCTGGGTTCTTCTTCTGTGGCATCAGGCTCGACCCTGCAGCGCGCCAGGCATGCAAAGTTGGTCAGCCTCTGGTGCACACCTTCGACAGGCGCCTCGCCCGCCTCGCCCGCCCACTGACCAGGCATCGACCTGCACGTCATGGGCGGCTTTGCACAAGCGAGTGCCTTGAATGGCCTGAGCGTTGAAACCTGCCGCGCTTGCGCCGCCGACAAGCCCGCTTCCTACATTGCAGATGCGGGTCCCCCTTCCCTAGCACATTGCCACCGTGGAGTTGAATCCATCCAGAAGGAAGGAAAGCGAAACTCGAACAAATCTCCTCGCCTGTCGCGTAGGCGTCGCTGCACTGCACGAACTTGAACTGGGAGCTGGAGTAGATGATGAGGTCCTCCGCCCAGCGGGACAGGTGCGTCAGGTGCAGCGCCGCAAAGAAGATGGTCTCCGCCACAAAGTCCCGGTCCGACACCGCGTCCATGGAGTTGGGGCACACACCACCGACGCAGCCCAGCTCCGCCGCCAGAAATTGCCGGTCCACGCCAAAGGGGTTGCCCGCCAGCGCGCCTGCGGTAGGCAGAGTTTCAGGGTTTGCCATGCCGTTTTGATGTCGGACTAGGCAGTGTAAGGTGTTTGTCTTGAGGTTCTGCGCTCGGCATGGAGTATCAGCGGCGCGCTGCATTCTGAGGGCGGCGTCTGCGCAGCTGTGCTTGCACAGCCAACACAAGAAAGGAGCAGGGCGGAATAGCCTGCAAGCCATCATGAAAATGCCAGCGCTCTTGCGGGCACTGCGCTGCATACGGCACCCCTTTTTAGCCCGTCGCCTGGCTGAAAGCTTTCACGAGTGCTCTCCGCCAGCAGGCACGCCTGTAGCAGCAACAGCAACAGCTGCTGCTGCAGATGCCCACCTGAGCCCAGCGGCAGCGTCGCTACGCGCGGCATCAGTTCTGTCAGCCGCGCGTCGTCCCGCTGCCACGCCGCAGCGTGGCCCAGCAGCCAGTGGCTCCACCGCACCGTCATGGCTGGCTGCACATTCACCGCCAGTCTGAACGTTGGACTATGGCACTGGGGCTAATTGGCAAATCGAAATTGATAGAGAATTGAAGCGACCTGTGGCACCTCGCATGCCGGACCAAGGTGTGCTGCTAGGGCTCCGCTTTCCAGCATGCTGAGCATTGCAGTGTGTGCCGGGGCGGCTTCCGCGAGCCGCACAGTATGCAAGCCTGGAGGATCTCTTCTGGAATGCAGCAGCCCGACTTTCCTTTCGGCAATGCAGACGGCATCCCGGCTGCGGACCTGCAGGTGGGTGAAGTCTAAATGCTCTTGACAATGCAGGCAGGTTACCAGCTTCACCTGCAGGTGGGTGAAGCCGGGCATGAGGACGTCGACGTCGGCCTCAGCGCGGTCCACCGACACGCGGATGAGGTCGTGCAGGGACGCCTGGATGAGCCCCAGCTGCTTGTACAGCCACAGCCGCGTGTCTGTTGCCACCTGCGCGGCGGCAGCTATACAGTTGAGTTTGACCTACATTGATGCGCTCACAACATACCGTTGTACAGCGACCTGTGTGCGCTGCAGCTGCTTGTACAGCCACAACCGCGTGTCCGTCGCCACCTGCGGGGCAGCAGATCAAAACACCTAAGTTTGTCTAGGATGTTGCATCCACAACTGGCCCTGTATGAGCCCCAGCTGCTTGTGCGGCCACAGCCGCGTGTCCGCCGCCACCTGCGCGGCGGCGGCGAGAGGTATTTAAGGTCTCCTCTCTGTTTTGTGCCAGGTGTGACGGTCTCCAGGTCAGGTTTAGCTGCTCGTACAGCCACAGCCGTGCGCCCGTCAGCACCTGCACCGCGGCAGCAAGTCGTGTCTGTACACGTGACACAAGTCGTGCACTGCCGTGGCGGGTTGGCGCAAAGGCAATTGCGCTGACTGCAGCCAGCTGCGTGCGGCGAATTCTGCCGCTGCCACTGCCAGCGCGGCCTGTTGCGGCGAGTGCACGGAACACAACACAGGCCGTGCACGCCGCTGGCGAGCCTGTTCATCTTCAAGATCAGAAACTCAGCCTGGAACACCCACCTGGTCGTTGCGGCTGCGCCCGGTGTGCAGCTTGCCGCCCACGGAGCCGACGATCTCGCTGAGCCGCCGCTCGTTAGCGGTGTGTATGTCCTCGTCGCCCTGCTTGATCTCGAAGGCGCCGGCGCGCCACTCCTCTGCCACCTTTGACAACCCGTCCTTGATGGCCTCTGCCTCCTCCGCCGTCAGAACGCCCGCCTTGCCCAGCGCCTTTGCGTACGCCTGGCTGCCCTGCAGTGTAGTTGTGTAACAAAATCTAGACGTAATTCCTCCCGTCCTTGATGGCTTTCGCCTCCTCTGCCGTCAGCAAGCCCGCCTTGCCCAGCGCCTTTGCAAACGCCTGGCTGCCCTGTAGTACAATGCATGGGATAGTTTCATGCGTGCTGCCCCACGGAAAGCCCGTCCTTGATGGCCTCCGCCTCCTCCGCCGTCAGCACGCCCGCCCTGCCCAACGCCGTTGCGTACGCCTGGCTGCCCTGTAGCCGCAGGGTGATGCAGCGCATTGGTTTGTTATTGCTTCATTGTCATTGTCCGTGATGGACTCTGCCGCCTTATCCAGAGGCTTTGCTTTTACGCCTGGCTGCCCTACCGTGAAGATGCATGGATGCTTTGTTTTGGTGGCAACAGCCGCCTACGCGTCAGCACTGGCAAACACATGCCTTGCATGGAGGTGCATGGCGTTGCGTGCCGCCTTGGGGGCTACGGCAACGCCGTGGGTGGGCAGCCGAGGCCGTCTGGTGGTGCAAATTAGCAGGTTGTGCATTGAGCGGCATCGGAAGGCAGTCCGCAGTCACCGTCCCGGACCAGCAAGGTGCTGCCGTGGCACGAATTATTGGATGCAAGCGTTAGAGAGCGCCAAGACAGCGGCTGTTGATCACGCACCCGGATGTCCTCCTCCCACATGCGTTTGTCGAAGGGCAGCGACTCGTTGAACTTCTCCATGAGCGGGTCCGTCTTGCCGGTAAAGCGGCCGCCCCAGAGCTTCTTGGCCGCCGGCGTCTCCCCTTCCGCGCGCATCTGATGGGGACAGCCGAGATCAGTCACAACTCCAGCTGTTCAGACAAGGTGGATGGCCTGTGCGGCGAGAAGTGCAGATGCCAGCTGAACTGTGACCTAATGCGGTGTGATCGCCGCCGCGCGCCCAAGTCCAGCAAGGCTGTAGAATGGCTGGATCATGCAACATGGCTGTGCATGTCATGACAAGCAAGATGCGATGTTCCTCACCGTCATTCGCTCTAGGCTGGGCGCCCTGTTGCCGCCAGACACCTGCAACTCCACCCAGGCTGCACCTCAGCTGTGCAGATCCAGGGCGCAACACCGGACGTGCAGCATGCTCATGGTCGCAGGCTACGGCGATCACACCTTTGCAGGACAGGGAGCAAAGACTGCAGCTCTCTGTTGCACCGAGTTCTGCAGGCCGGTCAGATGCGATGCACCAAGGTGCGAAGCCAGCACCATCTTGCGCCTGCCGTCGCAAGAAGCGCACAACAGATTAAGCAAATTCGGCGAGTGCTACCGATATAAAACGTTTGATCAGCAACCAGCCGGCTGCATGGGAAAGGGGGTTTAGAAATCTAGTCACGTGACCACCATGTGCATGCAGCTTGTTGATCGAGGTGCAGCGATGGCAGACGCATTGTGGCAGTCGACTGAGCATGGCAAACCTGTCCGGCATACCGATGCGTTCTGTTGTATTGCCGCGGCACGCCGGTCACGCCTGTGCATGCTGGATCGGCAGCGGCGGCGGCCCTGTCTCCAGGCAAAACGCGCGGTCACGGTCTCGCAGCTTTGCGGCAGCAGCTGCCAGCACGAAGGAAATTCCAGCAGACGCCTGGAGTGTAGAAACCGCAGGCAGCAGGTTCGTGCAGGGCACAAGCTGCATTGCCGGCGGCGGCGGCGTCATGGCGGCACGCCTCATGCCGCATGCTGGGCAGCCGTCGACTGTTCCCTTCCGACTGTTGTGTATGTATCGTGCCGCAGGCACGATGGCCAACGAGACGACCTGCACGTGGTGCTTGTCAACCCTCAAATCCCACAGAATGCCGGCAGCGCAGCCCGCACCTGCGCGGCCACAAATACAGCGCTGCACTTGGTCCGGCCCCTGGGCTTCGAGATCGACAGCCTAAAGTGAGAGAACCTCGCTGACACGCATGCAGAGTGTGAAGCAGACCTGATTTGATATGAAGTCTAGACGTGAACGAGTATCATGCATGAAAAGCAGTGCAGCATTGTCAACTGCAGCTGCGATGCCGGCGCTCTGGTATGCTGCTATCTATGCGTGTCTGGACCGTCTGGCGTCTCTTGGGAATAGACACCTATGAATCGTGCACCGCAGGCTGAAGCGGGCGGGGCTGGACTACTGGCCCTTCGTGGTCGTGAAGGTCCATGACGACTGGTCGGCGTTCCACGACTTCTTCAGGGAACAGGGTGCGCCAAACCCTTGGTGTTCTTGCTGGGTACTTTTCGTTTGCTGCTATCTTTCACAATGCGCCACTTCTGGTTTGGTTATGGGTACTAACTCATGCATGGGTAAGCCGGCAGGGCGCGGGCGGCTGATCGCCTTCAGCAAGTTCGGCAAAAAGCCGCACACCAGCCCCGGCACATACCAGAAAGGAGACTGGCTTTTATTCGGCGCAGAAACCACTGGTCTGCCTGACGAGGTGGGCTGCTGAACGTCACCCTTGAACTGTGCATTGCAGAGTGACCGAGCTGTTGGTGCATTCAGTCGATTCAATGCCCAACGGTCTCATGGTGCAGGCGCATGCGGCTGCCACGCATGTGGTGAAGATACCCATGAGCGAGCAGCACGTCAGGTCGCTCAATCTGGCAGTCTCAGTCGGCGTGGGCGTTTTCGAGGCCATTCGCCAGCTCGAGGATCAGCAATAGCATTAGCAAGCCTCTGCCCGTCTTCTGTGTAGGTATATCGGATTAGTAGGTAGGTAGGTAGGAGGGAAGGTTGCCGTCTTTCTGGATGTGAAAGCCGTCGGCACATTTTCACCGTCGGCACATTTCCAACTCTGTTGCGCAGCTAGATAATATGCATGCAGCCACTGCAAGCACCGTCACAGGCTGCTTCTAGAGTGAGAAATTGACACGCTTGGATACATGCGCAATCCGCCAATCAGACATATGAACAGAACAGCTGAGTGACGATGCCGCCAGCCTGCGCCCCAGCTCACGTCTTGAGCTTCAGGTCCTTCGGGTTGAACACCTGCGGAGAAACACGCACAGAGGCTCACCGCAACGCGCCAACAACAATGGTCAACTGCAAGCATAGCCCCACCGCAGAGGGTGCACCAATAGCGAATTACCAGTTGCAACACCTAAACCCTGAATTATCCCACCTGCTCCACGCCCGCCATCTTCCCCTGGTACTTCTGCTGCTGCGCGGCGTCCGGCGCCAGCGGATCGTCAAAGACAGTGGTATCTTGGTCCAGCAGGTGCGTGTACTTCGTGCGACCCCTCCGCCCGAAGTTCTTGACCTGCGCGGCCGCACCAGCGACGGTGTGCCCAGATCAGATCCTCGGCTGTGGCTGGAGCTGTGGGCAACTGATGTTCAACCAGGGGACTGGGAGTGGGGTGGCAGTGTGCACAGCAATCATGTGCTGGTGGAAAGCGTTTCCACCGCAGCGCTGCGTCGGCGACAAGCAGAGATTGCACTGTCTGTGTCCACTAGTCGGCAGCACGCGCGGGCGGACAGTGCAGGCGCGGCGGGGCGCACCTGCATGACTTTGGGCAGGATGCTCTTGTCGACCTGGTCCTCCCCGGTGGCCGCCGAGTAGTTGCGCGTGTAGATGTCGTCGGTGCCCTCCTGCGCGAATTACGTTTGACGAGTTGACGAGTTGACTGAACGAGCGATGACTGGTTGAGGTCGTCGTCGCTGGCAAATGAATTCGCCGGTCTGCAGGCTGTTGCAGGACGCAGCTGCTGTGTAAACCGGCGGAGGTCGCCATGCCGTTGCAAACCAAGCCGCTGCTGAAGTTGCATTGCGCGGCCATCTGGCTCGGTTCATACATGATAGCCTTGTTCTAGTCATCAATCATAAAACACACAGTCATGAAGAGTCATGAAACACGGATTTGCTCGCCTGCTGGAACTGGTCGTCGGCGCCCGTCTGGTAGTAGGCGCCCTTGTGCCAGTACTTCTGCATGAACTTCCACTTCTTCTTCGGCGCCGCCTGCTGGTTCTGCGCGGCATGGGGAAACGGCATGGTCAGCAGGGAAACGAAACGCTCCAACGATATGCGCGCTCGCTCCTGCAGTACATATCTGGGTCGCCAGAGGCAGAGGGCCTCGACAGCTCGGCCCTAAACCCTCGACCCTAAACCCAAACCCTAAATAGCGACTGACGCTCCAACCACCCCCTGTGCCGTCCCGGGGGCGCCTCTGTGGCACACCTCGGCACAGCACTGCAGGAGCTTCACAAACAGTGCAGCTTGCCAAACTCGGCGCTGCTTCCTCGCAGTGTCGCACAAAAGTCCCCATCCTCCGGCCGAGGCTGGAACGGCACAGCCACCGGACCAGCACCAAGATTCTGAGCGACTAAACCAGAAGGCGACGCATCACCAAGACTCCGCCACAGCAGGAGAGGCGCCCCCACCTTGTACCGCGCTCCCACTGGCGGCGCTCCTCCTCGGTCATGTTCTTGAGGCGCATCAGTAAACGCAGCAGCGAAACCTTCCAGATCTCATCTGCAACCACCCACCTTGGGGTTTTCGCGCTCCCACTGGCGGCGCTCCTCCTCGGTCTTGTTGTTGAGGCGCATCAGTGAATGCAGCAATGGAACCCCCAAGACCCTCACACCAACAAGACACCCACCTTGGGGTTCTCGCGCTCCCACTGGCGGCGCTCCTCCTCGGTCATGTTTTTGAGGCGCTCGCGCTCCTCGGCCTCGCGCGCCTCCCGCTCCTTCTCCTCCCGGTCCCGCGCGATGCGCCCCAGTTCCCTCGCCTTCCACGCCTCGTACTCCCCCTCCTCGTTCACCTGATGCAGGGTCATCTATGTTGCATATGGACCTGCCAGGATGTCTTGAACCGGTCAGGGTAGATCGGTGAATGTCCTGCGCCCCACCTCCTTCGCCTTCCACGCCTCGTACTCCCGCTCCTCGTTGATCTGCGAAGCAAATCGAAAGCTGGCTAGGGTGCCAGACGCGGAAAGAGTCCGACTGCTGTGCTCTCCGGCGTCCCAAAGTCTGTCTCACGCTCACGGCTGTGCTTCGAAGGCATCCGAGCTGCCAGCTAGACGGTGCCAACTGACAGCCTGCGGTATCTGACTGTATGGGTCGACGCTGCGTCGCCGCCGTGCCGCACACATGCAGTGACGCAAGGCGGCATGGCCAGGATGCGAAAATGAAGAAGTGAACATTCAAGTAAAATACTCTCCAACCATCTTAAAATTGTCGTAATCGTTATCATGTTCATAAGCACCTCGTCGTCGGTGTCCACGTCGTCGACGCCGACGGGGCCGGCCTTGCCCGCCTGGTCCTCCGCCTTCTCCTGCTCCAGCCGCTGTATGACCAGCTCCCGCGTCTCTTTCTGCAGCGACGCGGAATGTGCATCGTCAAACCATTGTTTGCGGCCCGGCTGTGCCTGAAGGAAGTTACAGCATGGCCTCACGCACAGCATGCAGGTCGGGGTGTCGAGGGCAAGTGGATCGCAAATGGTGAGCAATGGCACAAGCGGTGTCCAGCTGCGCAGGCCCCCTGCTGCACTCGTGTTGCCTGTGGCAGCAGCACAGCACTGCTGAAGGCCCACCTTGCGTTCTTTGAGGCGCTCCTTCTCCTTGTCGTAGCGCGCCTCCTCCTCTGCCTCTATCCTTTCCCGCTCGGCGATCGTCTGCCAGCAAAGCACGACATGAATGAGACTGTCCTCTTCACATGCAACGCCCGAGACCTGCGAGCTGCCATACTGCAAGTTCGAGTGCGTGCAGTGAAGCGAAAGCAAAGCCACAGGTCTGAGCGATGTCAAAGCAGGGTCACCTCACGCTCAGACTTGCGCACAAAGACAGGCTTCAGCAGCTGCCGCGCGTTCGTCTCATCCTCCGAATCTGTTTCGTACTCCGAGCTCTCCTCCTGCGCAGTGCCTCGCACATATATTGTCAGCTGCACAGCACAGCGCCTGCCACATGCACTCTGTTGCAACGCACTGCAGAACTGACATGGGTTCAAAGAGAGCACAACACATACTGCTCACCTCATCCTCCTCTTCCGCAGCTTCCGCCAGCACTTCCACCTCTTGCTGCTGCTGCAACCTGAAATATGGCAGCGGTCACGATCAGCAGCCCCGTGCAAGCAACTGAAGACTGTTTGCAGCACCATTACACTGCATGCTTGTAACTGCAGGTCTCCAGCGCCCAGCGAGCCAAAGAATGACAACGCCCCCATGGCTGGTTACCTTTCCTTCACGGCCGCGCGCCGGGCTGCCACCGCTTCCTCGTCCTCCTCTTCCTCCTCCTCCTCGCTGCTGTCTGCCTCTGAGCTGCTGGCCTCTGCCACGTCACCCGACGGCTCGCGCCTGCGCGCGCCGACCATGACACAGTGAGCTTCTTCTGCTGAACATCTTCTCTTGACGAATTGTAGGTGCAGCAGACCATCGTGTCACCCTGCCGCAGTCAATTCAATGGCGGCGCGGCGGCGCGGTGCGTAAAAGCAAAGCTGCTCCCAGCAAACAAAGCCCGAAACAAAGCCCGAAATCACCAGAATGCAGCACTTCAACGCGGTGTATGTAGGCGCGATGTAGCAAAGTGTTTTGCCTGACGGCTGCCGCCCGTCGATGCCGCGCCGCTGCGGCCTCGTCGTCGCTGTCGTCTGGTGCTGCGCGCCGCTGCGCCAGCCGCGCCAGACGCGGGTCCTCCACTTTCCTAATCACCACCGGCGGCTGGAAGACCGTCCGCACCACCTGGGGCCGCATCCGCATGTCAGGCGCGGTATGATTGCATTGGTGGACAAATGAACGATAAGGGGGTGGTGCGACATGGAATGCGCACACGCTTTGGCCGGATATAGATCTTTGCAGCGCCGCTGTCATGACGCGTGTCCCAGAATGGCGGCGGTGCATGCAGCACATCCGCAATGCAGCGGTGTGCCGCTCGCATAGACACTAGGGTTGGTTCAGGGGAGCAGCAAACTCTGAGTGGTGCACCTCTGCCTCCTCATTAGCCTCCTCCTGGTCCGAGTCCTGCTCATCGTCCTCGTTGACCCAGTCCGGCGCCTTGCCGGGCCAGTAGCGCTTCACAGTCGCCGCGCCGATGCCGCCCTTGTTGATCTCGGCGCCCGAGATGCCGGCCCGGGCTCCCGACATCCTGGCTTCGGCGTGGGATTCAGGACCCGAATGACTGTCAAACTGCTGTCAGCCTGGCTGCTGCCGTGCGCCACCTACCACCGTCTCGAAGCTGCTGTGGAGACTGTCTTGCGTGCGCGTTTTCGAGCTGGCTCGCGTCTAGCTTTTTATGATGCGCTTGATACACCAGGATCAGTTGTCGATGACAGCAATCAGAGTTTCTGGTCTGAAGTACTATTGGTACACAGATGTTCAGAATACCGCTGGCACGGACGCGCAACGTTGGCACAGCTGTCAAGCAATATGCAACCGGACGCTGGATCAGCTGTGAAGGCAAGAGCGATTGCGATTGCAGCTGCTAGTCTGCTCTGCTGTGTTCGTGCTTCTCGGTACTTTTTTCGGACACGTTGTGTCTTTACGGAGGAACCTGCGTTCTTACGTAAAATGCTCACATGTCGACAGATCGCAGGTGCACCCAGCTTCCTGCCTTGCAAAGTTAGCATTGTTCTTCATCAAGTTGCGAGAACCAGACGCTGAGGTTCGCTTGACAATCAGTGAAACTAAACGTCTGTGCCAAATCTTTTCAACTCCTTGGCAGATGCTACCGGACACCGCTGCAAATCTACCATGCAGCCGCATCGGAAGGCTTTCAGCAGCAGTTTGGACACCCGAAATGCGGCGCGCAGCTTGCTTCCTGCCCGCAGCAAGCCCGTGAGGTCGGCCCGCAGCAGTGCCAAGGCCGGTGTCAGCACAGACAGGCAGCCGCGCAGCGAGAATGTCGGGCTTGACAGCGAATCGGCCATCTTCGTGGACCACACATGCATCGGTGAGCTCCACTGCATTGGCTCACACCTGCTGGCGGCCCTGTGCGGCTATGCCTGGCCGGGCTTCCGCATCCACCTTCAGCAAAAGCCATGGCAAGGCACCGCAACCTGACGCCTGTGATGAAGCGACAAAGTTGCCCGTAGACTGCGACACCTGCCGCTGGATGGACCCGCGCACATATGACCGCGTCGGCTCCATGTCTGCCGTCGTGGAGCAGCCTGGCACGCCGGAAGCGCGGCGCGCAGCGCTGCAGGCGCTGGTGGCGTGCCCCACGCACAGCATCCACGTCAGAAAGCAGGCGAGGGTCTTGCAAGGTTTGCGACATTGTGGTAGCACGCGAACAACAGCTCTGTGCATCAATAGCTGCATCGATTGCCATTCAAACCAACAGTTGCGATCGCCGTTCACATCAGCAAGGGTGACGCCCCCACATCTGTGCTGCCAGGAGCCCGGCGAGATGTCGGCGGCGCAGCACGACTTCCCGCTGCCCACCATCTGCGAGGACATCTACCACTGCGGTCAGTCATCTCAGGATCTTCATCAGATGAAACTTGCAACACATGGTCGCCTGCTGGCATCCCTTGAGCGGCCCAAATATCAACAACCAAACGAAAACAACCTAATCACGCGCAGGGTACCACTCAGAGGCGAGCTTTGGCGCGGCGTCATGGCTGCTGCGCCGGGAGCAGGGCGGCAACGTCCTGATGGACTCGCCGCGATTTCACCCCGGACTGGCCAAGCGCCTCAAGGTCACCTCCAGCACCCCTCCCTGCCTCCACCTTGTCTGTTTCACTCGACTTGGCTCTGCCCATTGTCCGGCAGCATGTGGCTCACCGCAGTCATAAGGCATTGCGTCGAACTGTCAGGTGACATGCGGTTGCACTGTGTCAACAGGAGCTGGGCGGCGCCCGTTACATGGTGCTGTCGCACCGAGACGATGTGGCGGATCACGCCAAGTGGGCTGAGGCGCTCGGCTGCGACCGCATCATCCACAAGGTGGATGCTTTTGATTGTCTGGCTGCAGGTTGTGTTCGCTCGTCAGTGCCTTGATTGCTGCTGCAAGCCTCCATCGCATGACCACCCAGTGAAAAGAAAGATACACATGTACCTGTGCGATTTTCCTGCCTCACTGACCACGCTGTGTGGCGGCCTGGTGTGCAGAGCGAGGCCAACAGACGACAGGGCACAGAGTGAGTCTGCAAAGCATGCGGCAGTCAGCATACTTTGTGCTGGGTTGTGCGCTGCGTGGCATTTTCTCGTTGTCTAGCCGTCTGCTTGCTCTGCTGGTTGCGCATCCGAGCGGGCTATGTCCCCGTGCGCAGCCAGTGCGAGATCCAGCTGACAGGGGAGGGGCCCTGGCAGCTGCCGGACGGCGGCGATGATGTGGAGCTGCTGTTCACTCCGGGACACACGCAGGGCTGCATCTCCATGCTGTACAGGCCTCAACAGGTGGTGTTGTCACGGCCCTCCCCCACACATTCCATGTTCCTGACCCGAGTGCGTTCCGTACCCAGGCTCATGTGTGTGGTGTCGGCTTGCCCGTTGCTCAGCGTCATGCTCGAAGTCGTGGCATGACTGCGCATGATCCTTAATGCAGGCGCTGTTTACTGGTGACCACCTTGGGTTTTCGGCCCGGTTGAACCGACTCAGCATCTTCAGGCGCGCTTCTTACAACAATGTGCCAATCTTCAAAATTGACGTTCACGTCATTTGAAGCTGCTGACATCCTGCGATTCACTATGGGGACACTGTCTCTATATTTTGGCATTCGATTCCTGTCGATGGATGGCTGCAGGGGGGTGAATTGGTACAGCGTTGACAAGCAGCTGGAGTCGGTCAAGGCAATACTGGATTTCGACTTCCTGCACATCTTCCCTGGGCACGGCCGCCAGCACCACTTCGACAGCCTCGACGACCGCCTGCGGCAGTTTGACCACCTGCTCACCAAGGAGGGCGGACCTATCAGCAAACAGAGCAGCTCCGGCTGCGCTTGAGGCGACAGTCAGACTGGCGCAGGCAGCTGGCCTTTGTGCTCGGTTTTGATGGTGCATTTGATTGGCAAAACAAGTTGTTAACGAGTATTCCGGCGCTATCATGGGCTTGTTTTCGAAACAAAGGAATTCTTTGTAGGATCACTGGAAGAGCAATTTCGGTGGTCTGATCACACCTGACCCTACCCATTGCTGTTGACTTTGCAATTGTTGGATCCTGCTATAATTCTCTACGAACAATAGCAGCGCATCATTTCTCACGTGCAATGCGGCCGAGTCGACTGATTACCACGGTGCCGACGATGGCGGCAGCCTCATATTACCTACATTTTTGCCATAACCTGATTGAACACTTCTTGCGCCTGCTGCATGTACGCAGCACGCTGCTCGTCCGAAATGAATGCCGCCGTGAAGGAGTGCCTTACCAGTTCGAGCACACGCTCAGGCGTCAGGTCGAGTGCGTCTGCGACGCTGACGAAGTTGACATGCCTGCACATGCACCCACAGCTTCCTGGGAAAACTATTCATTGGATCGACGTGCTGGTTCGGAGGCAACATCCGCGCGGTAACTTTTGTGACAAAATGCATGCAGTGCCTCATGCACACCCGCCAAAGTACGCTGGATCATCGCTGCATCAGCGCACACAGCCGTCATCAGCAACGCCTACCATGTGAGAACAAAAAATATATGGCAGGAGGTATCCAACACCAATACATATGTTTTGGCGCACCAGGCACAGGCGCCGCACCTGTTGATGCACGTGCACAGCCCGTGGCTTAGCAGCTCCTTGAGCTTTTCGTGGTATGTGCCCTCATCAGGGAAGACCTTCAGCTGCAGGCGGCCATCGACACACACACACACGTCAGGTGCTGCTGTTTCACTACGTTCAAGCCGACGTCCGTCCCCAAGATTGCGCTCGGTAGCCGCCTTGCACAGCGGCGCGGTGTCGCCAAACAGGGCTGCGGACACGCGTGCTAGGCAAGTAAGGCGACTGTGTGGCGGTGTCAAGACAGGGTCCGGCGCATATTGGAGGTGCGGACAATGCTGCAGGGTGTCCAGCCGCAGCGCACCCTGACATTGCTGAAGGGGCACAGCGTCAGCGGCAGCTGCGTGGTGCGCAGGTAGTCTATCAGTTCCGGGTCCTCCAGGCTGCGGATGCCATGGTCTATCCGCTCCACCTGCGCGTCACAGAGGCAGAGAGTGCGCCTGGCGTCCAGCTGGTGCCGTCACCTTGCATCATCCAGCTGAGACGCAACCAATGCGCAGTTGCGCAGTCGCGCTGCGACTAATTTTTTCGATCGCAAAATGTAAGCAGCTCGTAGAAGCTCATGAACCCTTTTCTGCAGTACTCACCTTGAGCTCCCGGATGGCCTCCCACACATACGCTGGCGGGCCCTCCTCGCCTGCATCATGCATTCAACCTGTTTCATGGCGGCTGCAGGACAAACGCTTGCAGAATTGTTTACAGCAGAGCCGACCTCACATCGCTTCCGACAAGCAGCACGGCAGAGTACGAGAAGCGCTGGGCCAGAAAGCGGCAATCAAGTTTGATCAGGTGCCAGCAAGCGAATGCTAAAAACAGGGAGGGGCACCTGCGTGCGCCACGGCGCGCAGGCCGTGCTTTGCCGCCTCGGCGTACGTTGCCGTGAAGAGGCTGGGCGGGAAGCCGGCCTCGCTAGAGTCCAGGCCGATGGCAATGAATTTGTCCTTGAATGGCAGCGCCTGCGACCAGCAGCATACCTATTGTACCAGTAGCACGCAACAATAATGCCAGAGGATTGTCCCCAACCATACCTAGTCCAGTCGCTGCAGTGCGGACACCCAGCTGGCTGGTGGATCGGACACCACAACGAACCTGAGCAGACTCCTTTCTGTCGTGCAGCTTCGCACCTGCATGAGTGTCTTCCAGGCGGGCCCGCCGCCCTCATGCCGCAAAATGCACATGATGAGGTCGGTGCTGATGCAGCTCCTGCTTTGCCTCCTACGTTGTGACTCAGAATTAAGCTCAAGACCATTCGAGCCTTGCATCCAGTTTGCGTGAGTTAGGTTGGCATGTAGAACCATGGGATGTGCATCAGGGGCATCTGGGTGACGTCGCTGTTGTCGTCACCTCCATGGCGGAGTGAAAGCCGTTCAGGAACGTCTCGAAGGCGATCCCGCGGCTGGTGTGGCTCTGAGGGTCGAAGAAGATCTCTGCAGGGTACACGGCAGACCTTGCATCAGCAATTGTGATGTGGATCACATTTGACCGCTGAGCATCAGTGCGTTACCTGTCGTGCATGTCAAGGAAGGAATCGAAACAACGCGTTTCAGCAGGCTTACCAGCTCTGACTACGTTGTCGGCGGCAGCACGCTTCAGATACGCCGCCATCAGGTCACGAAAATCCTGCAAAACCCGGCGCGCAGTGAAGTAAAGGTGTCTGGTGACGCAGGCATCTGAAGCAATCGTGAGTGGTAGCAATCAATGCAGTTATGCAGTTATGTGTCATGATGACATGCACTCCACTTCAATGCTGCCGTAGAGCCATGCAACCTCATCAGTCGCAGCGGAATGCACCCCTCGCGAGATCACACCTGCTGCGTGGTGAGCACTGCGCAGCCCGCGTAGTAGATGTCCAAGAAGCTCTGCAGGTTGTGAAACTGGTAGGCCGCACGGGCTTCCTCCACGTTGCTGAAAGGCAGCTTGTTCTCAAGGCCATTGCGCTGCGCGATTTCCAACATCAGCTCCGGCTCGAACGTGCCTGCGCAATCACGCACGAAGCCGGCGGTCAGATGAATCGTGATCGAATGTACCTGTGCGATCACGCTGTGCGATCACGCACAGAGCTGAAGACCAGATGGATCGTGGAGTGGTTGCACGCCGCAGCGCGGCTTGCAAATGGAATAATATACAGAGCTCAGGCGCGTTGCTGGTGGGTACGCGCACCTTCGATGTGCAGAATGCAGTTCAGCCTTGGGCAGCTGACGCAGCAGCGTTTCACGGAGCGACGTCATCTCGATGCCGACAGTTAGGTCTCGACAGCAACTGTTGACGCTTCGATCGAGGCCTGTGTCAGCCAAAAGCTTACTGATGCTGCCTTGCTGCGGCGTTTGAATACACTAGCATGCACTTTATGTGTCTGAGCACGGCCGTGCCGCCATTGCACTTCAAGCTCGCGAAATCTCTATGCACGTGACCTAACGTCAGCACAAAAGATCCATCATTACCCAAATTGGTCATCACGCGAACTTCCTGAGGATGATGTTTATCTACTCTCTCGCTCTCTGATTCCTCAGGCCAAACATGCCCAGCATGCAAAGCACGTTCGGTAACATTCCTTGGACGTCCAACCACAGGCAGCCACGTGGCCTGCAGTCACTCAAGTCACCTCAATCAGTCCGGACGAGGGATCCCTCGGCTCGGCTGAGCCCCTGTGGTTGTCAATGGATCGCGCACCACTGGTTGCTCCCCTGGCATTACACAAGCGAAAACAACTGGCATTCGCAAGCGAATGGGGGCCTCCAGGATTTTCCAAACCCTTGCCGTTCAGGGTTCACGCCTCCACGTCGAGCCGTACCCACCGACAATGAAGCAACATTTCAAGGTTTCTCAACTTTATCTTGGTGTCGAATTGTTGAGCTTCCGCGATGTTCCGAACTCTACAGGTAATTCTCGCGCTGCCGCAGCTCCCACTGCCTGCCGATACCACCGGCATACCACTGCGTGCTGCACTGCTGCGCTGCGCCGCGTTCCTCTGCACTGCCTTGAGGTATGCATGAACGTCATATAAGCTAGCTTTCGGGGGGCCGTTAGGTGCACATCATGAACATGCCTGATGCTCTATCTGTCTCTGACCCTTGTGCCTGACTGCCCCTCGGAGCTGGCCTCCTTCCAAAGAGCGGTCTTGCATTACTGCGACAGCGCCAGAACGTGCTTCACCCTGACCAACCCTGCCTGAGTGCATTTTGCCCCTGCACCGCGGTTGCGTTTCCGATGATGTGGGGACAGTGGATGTTCCGAACTTGTCTAACTTTTCAAATTGTAGCTTTTACTGGAAAGTTAATGAAAAGGGGTCATCTATTTGGGAAGCTGACAGTGGGCTCTCGAAGGTTCGAAAGGCACTTTTTGAAGGGCTACGTCGGATCGCCCAACACAATACAGATTCGCAGCGTTTGCAGTGCTGCACCCATGCCTCGCAACCATGCAGCTTCTCTCATAATCAGTGATACTAGCTGAAGTGACATGCTGCGGAGGGCGCCACGGCATGTACGTGACAGCACGGGCACGTCCGGCCATGCATGGACATCGGCAGGCAAGTGCAAACCTCTTTCAATACCTAGACGGCCGCTCTGAGCCGCATCGTAGCATCGAAATTAAATATTTTTCACTTTCTTTGAAAGCTAGTAAACTTGTGTGTAAAATATGGAAAATTAAAGAAAAATTGCAATCACATCTTAAAGTTGTGCATCAACACTCGACTAGTCATCGAGATTTCCTTCGTCGCTTCCTCTTCTTCCTCCTCTTATGATGTGACTGTGTGATTGGAAGCATATCGTAAATTTGGGAGTACATTTGGGAAACAGCTACAGGGCGGGTCAGAAAATTGCCTGGGCGCATAAGTGCACTCTGGGCAACCTGTATCGCCCTCGCCAGAAGTCGTTTGCACGCTGACAGCAAGCGCTGAGCAGGCAGCCACGACATGCATATAATTCTTGAACGCTGGCCGTGCTAACGGAGACAAGAGGAAGTCTCCAACCGAAAGCCTTGTGGACAAGAGATCCAGGCTGCCAAGGCATGCACGCACGCTGCAGCAGTGTGAGTGACATCTGTGCATGCAGGACGTATCCTGAAATTTTTCATGGCCATCCAAGTTAGGGTTTCGGCGACACGGCCCCGGTGCAGGCATAATGACTTCGTCAGAGAATCTCGCCACGCCGGGACGTGTCTGTTGTAGAGCAGGTTAGGCAACCTGAAAGGAAAGGAGGGCTCCAACTCAGGACGAGTACCCCTGCTGGCGGAGTCCGCCACAGAGACTGCAGAGGAGAATGCAGTACTCAACGTATGATCCGGGCAGAACTTTCGCCGCTGAGCGGTTTACGTCGCCGCAACGTATGGCTCATTGCTGAATGCCACCGCGGCCAGCAGCGCCGCAATGGCCATCAGCACCCCCAGGTTCACCAATGGCCGCGTCCAGGCGTAAGCCGAATGCACCCTCCTGCACGACAAGAACCAACATGCCCTCAACGTTCTGCAACGCCTTCCGTGCGCCTGCAGCCAGCAGTGTGCGCTGGGGTACCTACTGCTGTCGCATTCCATTGCAACCTATGCTCCACATCGCCGGGTGCAGCCTGTATACAAGCTTAGAAACTCACTCTGCCGCGCTGTGCATGCGCTGGAGGTTTGCTGTGCTGTCGCCGTCGCCATTGCTGCTGGCGGAGGAGGGTGCCGCTGGCAGTTTTCGCGGCAGCCCGGCGACAGTGACCGCGGACAGCGCCTGCACCTGCCCCGCCGACCGCGCCTGCTCGCTGTGCAGCCTCGCCAGCTTCCGCTCCATCTCCCTGCGGCGACAGCGCAGCGCGTCACGTTCCCGGCTCACAGATTGACAGCCAATATCCCGGCCAGTGAACGATGCCAGCCAAGTCACTTCCCTTCTCATAGGAGCTGGGTGTCACGACCAGCAGCGGCTGATTGCGAAGGGAAACCACAAATCATATGAAAAAAAGGCACGTGTTTCAGGCACACGCTTCATGACGAGCAGCAGGAAATGGTTCACAGGAAAGGCAACAAAAAGGGCACCTGTGGGAGGCGTGCAGGTCCTCGATGCGCTCCTCGAAGCGGTCGTGCAGCTGGTTGATGTCGGCGATGCGATCGTCGGCAAACGCGCACAGCGACCGCACCGCCGCCAGGTGCTCCTCCGTGTGCCCCCGCAGCCCCTGTCACGGCAGCACATGTCAACGTCTCTGTCATGTTTTTACAGGTTTCCTTGGTCCGTGCTTTTGGTGTCTGGTCCTGTAGCTTCTGCCAGGTTGCGCCACAGTGGCGTGTGCAGGGGAACAATCACGAGTGCCGTCCCCGCCGCCCACTACTCAGGCTTGTCATGCAACCGGAGGACGGCATCGAACCCTGGCGCATCGCTGCATTGCGCGGGATATGCTGCCGGTGCTGCTAATGTAGGCACACGCAAGCGCTAGTGCAGCGGTGTGAGGCCAAGGTGCCCGCACCTCGACGCGCCGCATGCCCTGCTGCATGTAGGACCACAGCTCCTGCACATTGCGCGGCACCTCTGCCAGCGCTAGGCTGCCGCCGCCGCCTGGGCTGCTGCCTGCAGTCAGATGCCGGAAATGACAACATGAACACCCTGGAAATGGACGCTGTAGGACCGTACTCAAGCTATACTTGATGGCGTTGCTGCCGCTAAATCTCCACACTGCCACGTTGCGCTCTTCACATGCCGGCTGTCACAATTCGCACCCTGTGCCAGGGCCTTCTCGAAGGACACACGGCTTTGTACCTGGGCTCCAGGCGCCAACGCCGCCGCAGGACGGGCTCCACGACATGTTTGGCACCGTGGAGATGGCCAGCCGGCCGCCGCCGGCTTGCTGCGCGCCGCTCTGCTGTTGGGCCGGCGACGCCTGCTGCTGCTGCTGCTGCTCCAGGGCCTCCTCAATGCGCTCCTCCACAAATTCGCACACGTCCGACACCTCCGTGGCCACAAACTCCCGCACCTGCGCGTCCACCCCGCAGTCCGTTTTAATGCGATTGTGCGGGCAGCAAAACAACAAACACGGCTCTTAGATCCCCTAGGATGATGTTATGACACCCTGGCAGACTCCAATTTCGCCATTCATGGTGGCTGTTCACTACGCGAACACACTGTGCAGCTCATGCCAATGCGCCACAATTTTTCAGCGCACCTCTGACATCTCGCTGGTGATGCGGTTTGCGAGGCGCGCCATTTCGGCGTGCAGCCCGGCCTCGTCGCCGTTTTCCGCAGCCAGCGTCGCTCCGGCCTCCGCCCGCTGGTGCAGCAGCCCCCGCAGCTGCACCAGCCTGGCCTCGATGTCAGCCCCTGCGCCGTGAGAGATGTGCCTACAGTCAAGTGCGTGATCGTTGCAGCTGCAGGATGTGCCTGTTGCCAGCCCGGATTCCAGATCATTGCTGTTGCGCGATATTCACAATTGAGGGCCTGAGCCAGCAACTCGGTGGGAAGTCTAGCATGCGAAATTTCCTCACTTGACCGGAAGTTCTCACCTGGACTGAGCTCGTCGTGGCAGGCCTGCTGTATGTCTGACAGGCTGCGGTCAAGCTCGGCAACAAGCGTCATCAAGGCACCCAACGGCAGGGTAGCCGGCGACGTGGCTGAGGTCGCGCTGGCGTCTGCTGCAGGCAACGCCTGGGACAACATCCAAGGTATGCGCATGAGAGCAATGTCCCAGGCGCGAACGAGATGGTCATGTGGGCGTGCGCACACCTTGGCAGCAGCTGCTTGTGTCATGCACAGCCACACCTGCTGGGATGTGCTTTGTGTCTCCAGCACCGCTATGCGAGCCTGCAGCTCCGCCAGCAGCGCCTCAGAGGGCTGTGCATCCCGCTCGGCACCTGCGCGACACCACATCGCATCATGACGAGGTGGTGATGGCAAAGCAACCACTCACGCAAATCTCCGGTGTTGAGCCAGCAGTGCAGCGAGTGAGCCGTGGGCTTTTCATTGCAGTAGAACCTTGCGGGGCAAACATCGGCATCGCCTGCCGCTCCATGGCTGAACTCGCTTCGCTTGAGCACCCGGCCGGCGGGTCAGCCTCCTGCAGAAATTGGCGGTAGATGCATGAGAGAGCGTAGTCAATTATGCAACCAATGAGGCCATGGCTGTGCCACGTTGTCCGGGCCAGCGACAAAGCAAAACGTCTGGCAAGCTCGCGCGTGCCACATGCAGTATCATGGCTCCACCTGTGGCAGCGGCCGGTCGTCTGGTGAGAAGAGCCCGTTGCTGAAACTGGACAGGTGACCACGGCCGCTGGCCGCGCTCGTTTTGAGCTGCAGGGGGGTCAGCCGCCAAGGGCCTTCCGCTGTGCAGCCGGAGCCCGCAGCCTGCTGTCGCAGCTCAATGAAGTCCCCCTGCGAGAGTACAAGCTGGGGCTCTCGTCTTCCAATTGTGGGTTTGAGATCAACACTCGCCTTGTCACAGTCAGCGGGTGGCCGCGGACCACTCGTCCGCGCAGGCAATCGTCTAGTGCTTGTGAACACACCTCACTGACGTCGGAGGCCGAGTCACAAGCTGGATCGAAGCTGGTTTGGCCCCAATCAATCCTGCTCCCGTTCATGCCTGCCGTGCGAGGCTGCTGCAGCACCCAAACGCGAGCTGCCCCTGCCGGAAAGAAGTCTGCAAGTCTAGCAACGGATATGTAGGCTGAACAGAAGCGTCAACCGATGCAGGCGCGCAGAATTTGTGTTCTGACTGGCCAGCTGTTGATGCTGACTTTCGGAAAGATCTTGTTGCTTTCGAAACCCTACACGCAAAACACTTCAGGGAGTCCAACCTACAAGGCACTGCAATCGAGTGCTCTCCTCCTGGCCCTTCCGACGAAAGAATGCTCGGTTCGAAAGTACCTACTTCCTATGCACAACTTGCTGCCAGGCCGTGGCGCTGCTGACGCTGCAGTGTCACGTCATGACGACCTGGCCGCTATCATACTGCTTCCGCAGCGCAGGGTCCCGCAGCACCTCGTACGCTCTGCTGAGCTCCTGTCAGTGGGGGAATAGCACAAACATCTTATCAGCTTATGCCATCATCAGCTTACGCCATCAACGATCCTTCAGACAGGTCTCCTTACATCGTCATTGCCGCTGCCAGGCTCAATGTGCTCAAACGGCGGGTGTAGCAATCCCATGCCCAACCGTCACTGAATTTGACATGGCCATGGATTCAAAGGCGAACGAGCGCACCTGGAAGCGCTGGTGCGCGAGGCCGCGGTCCTGCTCCGTCAGGCCGTCGCGCCGGTCGGGGTGCCACTTGAGCGCCGCCTTGCGGTAGGCGCGCTTGATGTCCGACTCCGACACCGCGCCCGCCTGCGCACACCGGCGACAGTTCCCTTGTGAGGCAGTTCAACGGTATGGCACTTCACGACACAGACGGGTTGCGCAGAAGCACGCTCAGCAGCCTGCGGCCGCATCCACAGCAGGGGTGTCTACGATATCCTGAGGCTGTACGACGAAATCCCAACACCACCATCACCACTAAAATTCACTGTCCCTTCACCCAGAACGTCAAAGCATTTTTCAGAGCGCACACACACCTGCTGCGGCTCGCCGTCGGGCGACAGGCCCAGCAGCTCGTAGTAGCCCAGGAAGTCGGGGCGGGCGCCGGCGGCGCGGGCGCCGAAAAAGGGGTCGCCGGCGCGCTGCCGCGCGGACGCGGACTCGCCAAAGCGCGCCGTGCGCCTCGCCTCCTGCTCCTCCTCTGCCTGCTGCCGCTCCCTGCATGGAGGTCAGATCGATGGTCAGTACAGTCAGCGCGGAGGGTCTCCACACAAATTAGCGAGATTATGGTTGCTTCATGTGCGCATACAGAAGTTTTCAGGACAACATGAGTGCGAAGACAGAAACATTCCGGACGAGACGCCCCGCTTCCTGGGATGTCCCCGTTGTGTTGTGGTCTGGCCCTGCTGAGTCTCTTGCGCGTCTGTGTCTCTGTTAGTAAAATTGATGCAGAGGCGCAGAATGCGCTCACCGCGAGGAGGCCTGCTGCGCCACGAAGCGGCGGCGCGTCAGCGCGCGGCGGTGGGTGTTGAGCACCAGGCGCTCCGCCCAGTGGCGGCGCTTGTCCGCGTCCCACCGCCACAGGTCCGCCTCCTCCCACCGCCGCCACTCCCGGTTGCGCGCCACCTGCACGCGCATTGGCACGGGCGTCGCTTATCAGTTTTATCTTGTGTTGTCTTGCTGTCAGATACTGAACGATGGGTGGCTGCACACACCCGATCGTACAGCAGCATTGCGCAAGAAGGCAAGGCAAACCGAGTTGACCAGGACCTGCGCCGCGGCTCCCAGTCGAACCGTCAAGCAGGGCGTCGCAGAGCTGGGCAGTCCCAAGCGCAACCCCGGCGCATCAATATATCCAGCATATCCGAGACCCACAAGCAACAGCTTGGGGCCAGCGGGGCGCACTGAGGGAGACACTTGCGCACCCAGAGCGCCTCGTCGTCCCCGGTGTCCATCGGCCCGAGGCCCCAGCGCATTATCCGCTCTAGGTCCGCCTCGTCCGCGGCCGCCCGCGCCGCCTCCATGTTCTGCTGCAGCACGTGCGGCGCCATTCGCGCCGCCAGGCCTGCGAGTGCAACGCCCAGTGCAACTCGATCAGCAATCGACAGCCATGTGACGGTGCATAGGAGGGCAGGGGTGCATTTGCTAAGGTGACCCGCCGCGTCAGACACACTTTTCCTCGTGTTTGGAGGTTTACTTCAGCAGACTTTGATCCAAAATCCACCTTCGAGCACTACAAGTAATCTTTTGCAAGCCATAAAGCGCACCCGCTGCGGCGCACGACATTAGCACCCAGAAGGCGTGGTCGATGCCGAAAACGGGGGCATTGACGTCGCCCCACGCGAGCGCAGCGGCCGCGCAGCTCGCCAGCGTGGTGCCGCCGACCGCAGCACCCGTCAGCAGCTGCGCCTTGCGGACGTTGAAGTGCCGCTCCCCCGCGACCTGGTTCTCGCCTGTGTGCACGATGGAAGACGTCAAAATGAAGAACAGGCATGAGAGCGGTTCAGCAGCAACACAGAGCCGATGGCAGCTGTTGGCTTTCGAGTGTCAGGCACCGTTGACTTTTGCAGTCCACCGGACTCGGTTGCAGCACCAGCTGTGCTCGACACGATCTTTGCAGCTGCTGTCCGCCCTGACACTGCCTGACGTTTTGCGACATGTGGCTCACCCATGCCGCTGATGACAGACAGGAAGCGCTGCAGCCGCCGCTCGCCGGTCATCGCCAGCACCTCGCCAAAGGTGTACTGCGCGATGTAGGCGGGGAAGTACACGATGCGCGCCCGCCGCCGCACCGGCTGCAGCTTGACCTTCACGTCCCGCACCACGTCCGCGTTGGTCTCCGCCTTGAGGCTCTCCTCCGCCAGCGCAATCTGCAGCAGCGTGCAGGCGACTGTCACTCAGCGACCCGACAGCATGACTGTCCCTCATGATCGCTGCCATATACCTCACAGTAAGAAAGACAGATGCATCCCTGAGACACTGCGTCAACTCAGACAATTCAGAAGACGTCACTCTTCACCTCGACGATTGCAAGTCCAAGATAGAAGAGTTGCAGCGTCACTGCGCGCACCTCCCGGATGTGGATGGCGCGCATGGCCAGCTCCCATGCGACGGACTGCTTCATAGTGGGCGGGTCGATTTCCACCATGCGTTCCAGGCCGCGGCCCGCCACCGCCGATTGGATGATGGCCTCCGCCTCCTGTAGCGTACATTTCATAGCTTTTGGAGGACCGCTTTGGAGTGCTGTCTTGGAGTGCTACAGGGAAGCTGCTGTCTGAACCACAGAAGCCACCGCAGCCTGCAGATCGCCTTGACAAAGATACTATCTTCTATCTTTGTATCTTTGTCTTTGTCAGCTCAGTCTTGCTGGCGGCGGGCCACGAGCAGATTCTGCCATGGGAGGTCAATGCGCAGCAATGTCGACACCGACCTTGAGCGACCGTGTGCGGGAGAGCGCCCCAGGGCACTTGACGGTCTCAATGAAGTCGCGGCGGTATTTGTAGGAGCCGTAAATCTGCATGGAGCCCAGCGTCCAGGGGTACTCGCGGAAGCGGTGACGCACATCCGACTCCCGCCACAGCATGCTGCCATCCTGCGTCCTGTTGATGTTCCACAGGAGCGCTGGCCGTCACGATACTGCCGGCAGCCTGCCCTCATTTCCCTGACATTGGCTGTATGCGTTGGAGCGAACGAGTCTCAGGAACATCCACGGTAGTAAGCGCACCCTTCTGCGGCAAAGCCGAGCGTGGCTGAATGCTGCACCCGCACCGACGCCTCGAACAGCCAGAACGGCAGCAGCACGGGACGGACGCTGCTGGTCGGCTGCTCCAGCAGCTTGGCCGGCGATAGCCATCGCTGGCCGTGCCAGTCCCGAAATGACTTTTTGGCCTGCGCATGACGTTCAGGGGCGTTGGCTGTTTCTGGTATAATGTAGCTGCGTTTGACGACAGTTGGCAATTGCCAGCTGCGTATTGTGCTTGCCTGCTCAACGTCGACCTGAAACTCCACGAGCCGCGGGCGAATCGAGCCTGGTCTGAAACCTGCAGTCGGCAGCGGCAGATGCGTTCAATGACATGTCTAGGAACGACATTTATTGCATAAATATCAGCCACTGCCTGACTCTGATGCACCTTCGAGGGCTCGGCCGGCGTCAGCCTCAGTGGATGACCAGCGCTGCGCCTGCGCCTGGACACAAGCCAGGAGCTGGGAGGCTTGTCTCCGCGATCGGCTTGCTAACATGGGTCTGCATGCAGCCACTGACGAAACCGCCCGAGTTGTTCAAAGTGATGATTTGCCGCTGTGATCTGAAGCGATGCAAGACACACTCTGAAACCTGCTCAAATTGCTGATTTGGTTGACTTAATTCTTTTCACTGACTGACAGGCGAGCGGATGCAGGGGGCAATGAGGCAAGTTTACTGGCACCAATTGCTGGAATACAACAGAGCTGCGATCGATGTGCAGCGCTGCAACCGCCAACGCTTCTGGTCAGCACACCAGGGATGCAAATCAAGCGATTCCCCTCGTAAAGGCCTATTCAACACGTGATCTCAGCTAGAGCTTTGCTGTTCTTCGCTCTCACTGACAATTTGCCGCACACATCTCGAAAACAGCATACGTGCTGTTCTTTATAGTTAACATACCATTCGGCCGGCGTGGGGCCTTCCGCGCGCTTGCTCTGTGCAGAAGGTCCTCGAACTTGGTTGACCGAAATGGACCTCCTCCACTGTTATGCGTGTAACGCCGCACAGCCCGTCCACCCGGAGCGAAGGGACGCAGAGGACCAGCGCATCTGTCCTGCGTGCTCAAGCGACTTCGTGGAGCTGGTCCCTCAGGTACCAGAATGGCTTCCTGCTGTGCGGACCAACGATGCTGTTGCATCATGCTGCACATATGCCTCGCATCAGTTCTAGCGTGGTCTGAAGCGCGTGATCTCGCTAGCCGCCATCGCAAAAACTGCTGCCTGGTACTCATCTGACCCCAAGCCTTCTGCGAGTTCTCCCGTCGTTCAAGCTGCAACAACCATGGCATGGCACTTGCACTTCGCTGCAGGCTCAAGCAGCACAGCAGCCGGCAGCTGGGGCACAGCAGCGGCAGCAGCAGCAGCAGCGGCAGCAGCAGCAAGGGCAGCCGCATCAGCGGCAACCCGGCGCCCAGCAGCACCAACAGCAACAGCAGGCGCACCGGCAGCGGCAGCAGCAGCGGCAGCAGCAGCAGCAGCAGCAGCAGGAGGACGGTGCGGAGCAGCAGCCGGGCGTGTACGTGCACCACCACACTTTCACGATGCCCGGCGGGCAGCAGCTGCACATGCACGTCCAGACGCACGTCCTGCCCGTCGGCGAGGACGGCGGCTTTGATGCAACTTTCGGCGTCTTCAGCGATGGCGCCGGCGGCGACCCGGCGGCCGGCGATCAGCAGGCCTTCCTGAGCAGCCTGATGCAGTCGCTCGGAAGGCAGCAGGCGGCCGGCGCTGGCGGCCACTTCGGGCACCCCGGCTTCGGCTTTAACATGCAGTGCGTTTCTCGTCCCTCATTCGACTGGACATTGAATCTCAGGCTGTGTGCATCTTGGGACGTGGTTATCAAGCGGAAGCTGCTTTCCATGTACACCTTCGAGATCCTTTTGAGGTGCCCTGTAGGATGTGTAGTCATCCTGCCATGTTGTCCTGTCTGTGCACACAGACAGTCATCAGTAACTGTGCTGGTGGCCGCAGCCTCGCCTCGCTGCCAGATGCTGTCATGCGCGTCCATACACTCGTGCGTGTCCTATCACACGTGTTCATGTGCATGCAGTGAACAAGTTAACATATTGTTCATCATTCAAGCAAGTTATCGTGTGCACCGCAGGGGCTTCAACCTGGGCGACTTCATGGGGGGCGGCCAGAGCTTCGAGGAGCTGCTGGCCACCCTGGCGGACCAGCACCAGCCGGTGTCCGTGCCCACGGCGCCGGACACCCGCCGCACCCTGCCCCGCCTCAAGGTGAGCCACCTGGCACCGTCTGAGCTTTCCCTCAATGCATGCACGCATGCTCACTTGTTCTCTCGTTCGCTCGTTTCTCGCATGTTGCTCCCGCTGGAGCCCCTGCACGGGTCGGTAGGCCTACCTGGGCTTGACACAATCTCACTTCCTTTCCTGTCCTTTCAACTTCCTTTCCTGTTTTGTAAGGTGCCGTCTGTTTCGGAGGCGGCGAGCGCCGCTCGCACCGCGGCGTCCGTCGGCGGCAGCGGCGCGAGCGCGTTGGCGCACGCTGCCTGCAAGGCGGGGGACGAATGCACGGTGGGTTTGCGCGCGATGGTTGGCACCAGGAACTGCGGTGATTGTCGACCCATGCTGCCGCATGCTGTCGGCGCTGCCGTCCAGCCATGCCCCACATCCTTCCCCAGTGTTGGAAACGCATGAGGCCATGGAGGGAACACCTGGAGAAGGCCAAATTTAGCTGACGCAGGTGTGCCGCGAAGAGTACCAGGCACGCGGCGAGGTGGTGCAGCTGCCCTGCAGGCACTGTTTCCATGAGGACTGTATCATGCCCTGGCTGGAGCAGGTGGGCGTGCCTTTCTTCGCAACTGACCTGCCTTTGATTGTTGGGCTGGACCATCTTGACATCTGGCATACAGCGTCTTGATTCTTGATCCGTGTGTCAGCATCATAGTGTGCGCATGAAGCTGGTCCTTGCGGCAGCCTCATGGGCTGCGAGCAACCTCCAGGGGCTGCACTCTGCGCTGCACTTTGCTGCTTTCAACTGACGGCGCACTCTCCTCCCGCAGCACAACACGTGCCCAGTCTGCAGAAGCGAGCTGCCGCCCGACACCAACCACCGCGTGCAGCCGCAGCCCGCACCCATGCCGGGCGTCGAGGTCAGCTTTGGCGGCGAGGGCGACGCCGGGATGGACTTTGCCGGCGCCTTTGGCGGCGGCCCTGCGGGCGACTACCTGAGCCGCGTCACGGCTGCGCTGACGGGCGCCAGCTACCCGCCGCAGCCGCCTGCAGGTCAGCTGCCCATAGCAAGGGTCACCTCTTTGCGTCATGGAACAGACATACCGCCACACAGGGCCTATAGAACTTGCAGTCGCGTGCATCGTTTCCTGGTGTGGTGCCCCAGCATTTGGGGTCTCCATTCTAGTTCTGTCAGCAGGCGTGTGTAGCATGCATGCGGTGCTGCACATGCAACAGTACGATTGACAACTTTGTTTCTGCTCCCAGGCCAAGGGGTGCAGTCGCAGCAGCAGCAGCAGCAGCAGCAGCGGGCGGCCGCCTCGGCGGCCCGCGCCCAGCGGGAGCGTCTGGATGCCCAGATCCACCCCGCAGCGCGCGACGCCGTCGAAAACATCCGGCGTGACACCGCCACTGCCGGTGATGGCGCAGACCGGCAGCCTCGTCGCAGCGGCAGCGCAACCAGCGACCAGAACGAGCGGCGGGTGCGGCAGCGGATGGAGCGGCGTCAGAGCAGCGGCGCTGGCAACGCTCTGGCGGGGTTCCCACGCGTGCTGTCGCCGGCAGTGGGGCCGGCCGCCGCCCAGGGCGGCGGCGGCATGCAGCGGGCTGCTTCCGGCAGCGCCCCGCGGCTGGCCACTCCCGTCGGCGCGGGCTACACCGGCGGCCGCGGCAGCGCGTGGCGGAGCAGCAGCTCGCGCAGCGGCGCGCGCTCGGCGGCGGGGCGGCGCGAGGCCCGGCGCTCCTCTGAGCAGGCCAACGCCGCAGCAGGGCCTGTGCAGACGGTGAGGCTCCCGACGACCGCCGCCTTGACAAGCTGGGACGGGCCTGGATGCAAGTGCTGCACCGACTGCTGCTTCCGCATGCGCGTACATCGCCCTGAAGCATGGGCAACTTTCTGGCATTGAACAATTCCTGCTGGATGCATTGTAGGAGCGGCCGGCCTCGCCGGCGGCGACGCCTCAGCAGCCGGGCACGCCGCAGCAGGCGCAGCAGCAGTCACCGGGCCTTGCGGGGCTGGCGACGCTAACGCCCTCCGGCCAGGCCGTGGGCACCGATGCCGTACTCCTCGTGCCGCCATCGCAGCGGCAGCGGCAGCAACAGCAGGTCGCCGCGGCCGCGGACCAGTCCAAGGAGCAGGAAGATAAGGAGCAGGAAGATGCGCAGCAGGCGGTGCAAGGCGTGGCCGGGCAGCAGCAGGGCGCACTAGGAGACCGCGAGGGCGGCGTCGCGCAGGGCTTCAATGTGCCGGTGCTGGCGCCTGTCGGCTGGCTCGCCGGCCAGGCCGGCCGCCTGCTTGGCAGCCTCTGGCGCCGCTGAGTACTGTGTGGAACCGACTATGCCCACATGATGCATGAGCAGGGCCAGGTCTGTCTTTTCGTCGAGACGATTCGGACGCTCTTGTGGACAGGCTTGTGCTGCACAACAATCTGCAGCAAAGCCTCCCATCTTCTAGGTGCAAACTCGGCCGTGTAGGTATGGTAGATGATCGAATAGATAGTCAGCGAGACGTGCGATGACTGTGATTACGCAGCTGTGCTCTATCGCATGCTAGAGTTCACACTGCATCACGAATTCATGAGGCTGCCGGCGCATGATTGCAGCGGCGGCGGCGGCGGGATGCAGGATTGCAAGCTGAAAGAGTTATGACCGATCACGTTTGTCACTTTGTACCATCTACGTATCCGAGTCATCGTCGTCCGTGCCTGTCGAAAACAGTATCCTGTGTGCTGCCTGGCCGAAAGGGAAAAGCGGGGTTTGATTTGTTGCCAGTTCGATCGACTGACGAGCGCACTCGTGGGCCTGAGTTGCGACTGTTTCGATCAAATTACGGATTGATTGATTTACATCTGTTTGGTGCTGTGAACATGGGCACGCGAGTGACAGCCGCGACGCTGGTTGAGGCACGGGATGCCACCTGCTGCGACTTTCAGGGGCACCGCTTGGGTATGGGTTCAGCGAACGGCTCGCTGACCGTATTTGACAGAGCGCCCAATGAGACCACCTGGCAGCCGACGGCTTCGTGGCCGGCGCACGACACAGCAGTGGCGCAGGTGCTGTGCAATCAGGCAAAGGCCCGCATGCGGCACAGGCTTTCACCTCTCTCACCTCCTCAGCTTGCTGCACCTGGCGCGTGCTTGTGTGCTGAGTCGCCTTTCGACCTCTCGCTGCCCTGAACGATTCTCCTGATTGACCTGCAGGTGGCGTGGGCGGACAGTGAATTCGGCGCGGTGCTGGCGACAACATGCGGCTACACCGCGCACATCTGGCGGGAGGCCGGCGACGGCTCGGCGCCGCCCTCCTGGGAGCTGGAAGCCACGCTCAGCGACGTCGACAGCCCCCTGACGGAGCTGCGGTTTGCGCCAAAGGGCCATGGGGAGCTGTGGTTGGCCGCCGCATCGGCAAATGGCACAGTGCGGTGAGCATGCCGTATCAGATTGAGAAGCTCCTGTGATTCGATGCGCTATTCCGTCGCTATACATGCCTGCGTTGTCCTCTGAGTTTTCTCCTGCGCCGACCACATGGTCAGGGGAAGTGCGCTCGTGGTGTTCAGAGCATCCTCCAGCATTGTAGACTGAGGCCGTGCCCTCATGCGTGCCTCGCTGCTGAGCAGGCTGTACCGGCCGCGGGTGCCGCAGCCGTGCGGCGGCTCGGGCTGGGGCCTGGACTCGCAGCTGTGGACCGGCGGCAGCGTCGACTGCAGCAGCGGCGGCATCACCGGCCTCGCGTGGCGGCCGCCGTCCGCAGGCGTGCCGCCGACGCTGCTCATTAGCGGCCCAGCAGGCGCCGCCGTCTGGTGGCACGACGCGGCGCGGTGCGCCTGGGCGGAGTCGGCGCAGCTCCCTGGGCCGCCGGCGAGCGCGGTCGCGTGGGCGCCGCTGCTGGGGCGGCCGGCGGACCTCGTCGCGGCCGCGGCCGGCAGGGACATTACTGTGTGGAGCCTGGAGGGCAGGGCTGACGCGCTGGAGGTGAGAGCACTTGCAATGTGTGTGCGAGAACTGAGCTCTCTGAAAGTCTGAGGACCGTGGCAGCACGGGACCAGCCAGGTTGCCACCGGCGTGTGGCACGATCTCCCTGTACAAGCAAGGAAGCATGCTTGTCTGCGTGGCAATCAACTTTCATGTCTGTTGCCAGAGCAAGCGCCATCTGAACGATCTACTCCTGCTGCAACGCAGGCCGAGAGGGTGGCGGAACTGACGGCAGCGGCACCGGTATTGCAGCTGGAATTTGGCCTCGGCAACTGGCTGGCCGCATCCAATGCAGCAGGCCAGGTGCAGCTGTGGCGCCCGGCGCTAGATGGCACTTGGAACCTGCTCACCAGCATAGACGGCACCGAAGCCGAGACGCTGAGCTGATAGCCAGTGTAGCGCTTTCAGCTGATTGTGACTTATGTGGGAGCTGCATCATGAGCAGGACTATTGGCCGCAGGCAAAGAATTCTGGAATGAGGTACACTATTTTCACAAGACCCTTTGGCCGGTGCCCGCACACGAGACTTCCTCAAACCCAAGCTTCGAAATGCGCTGTCGCAACGTCCAGTTGTCACAAATCGTAGTGCTCGACGACATTTTCCACACTGGCCTCCTCCACCTCCGCGGCAAGGTCTGCAGGGTTTGGCGGCGCTGTCTCCTGCGCACACAGCATATTCTCTGTTCTGAGCGAGTCCACGGCTCAACATGCTGCTGTGCCACAAGACACTGCAGACAGGCAAAGCACGCTTTGGAGACTGAGCGCCGAAAAGGACGCAGCACTCCAACGTGGTAGCGAAATTCGTTCAGGGGACGCGCATTCGAAGTCAGTCTTTCAAAGTCAGTCGCTGTGCGTGTTGTGAGCACCTGCTGCGACGCTCTGCTGCGGGAGCGGGACCGCGTGCTGGGCGGCGGCGTGTATCCCTCTGGAAAACGAAAGCCTGGCGAGACCACACAAACTCCTAAATCGCTGATTGACACACCGCACACAGTGCAGGAGGGTGAGGGTCTACTCCTGCATGCGGAGCCGACGTGTAGGAGCACAGAGCAAAGGCAGCACTGCGCCGCACCTGTGAAGGTTTTCGACCTGGTCCGCAACGCTCCTGCAGCACAGATGCGCATGCCCAGTCAAAAACTCCAGCCAACAGACGCTGATTGCAGTGATGCTGGCTTGACGCGCGAGAAGAGCCAGATGGAGTTCGATCATGTAGGTCGAGCTGTGGATCGAGCAGCATTCGTACCTACAAGGGGCATGACGTTCCATGACACCGTCAGGTTGAAAGGCAGCCCCCGCAGGTTGAAACCCTGGTCGTTGACCATGTAAGGATGGAACTCGTCCAAGTCCTTTCCCTCCAGCGCCGCATCCTCCTGCGCCACAGAAGCATCGCCTGTTTCACGCGGAATCCACGGCATAGCTGCATAGGCTGCATTACGTCCTGCTGTTTTCCCAGCCCAGCCCAGCCAAGATGACGTGTTACTTGGCCGTTGCTGATTGTGTGGAGAAGTTACTGCAGCAGGGAGGACGCATCCGCTCTGGTCTGCACCTTATTCGTGATGATGTGGCTCCACATGACCATCTGGTTGAAGCTGTTCTGCGGCGTCTCGAACTCCACAGTGACATACAGGAACAGCTGTTTCGTCATCCAGGTGAACTCATCCTGCAGGTCCACCGACAGGTTGATCCACAGCCGCGCCTGCAGCCACCATCATGCGCCTGAACGCTGAATTTGCGACCGCAAAATGACCAGCTTCAAGTGACGCCGCTCACTGCAAGGCTGCTGTGATGCTCCATCTTTCGCGATGCACCACCGGCGTGCGATCAGCAACCTGCTCACTTGGTATCAGGATGTGAGCGGCATGATTGCGCCTCTCGCCCGAGACAGTCCATCACAGCGCATCAAACCTCCTCATGTGGGCATGTCGCCGGGAGCTCACCCTATCACTGAGCTCCTGGTGTGTGCGCCGCCGGTAGTAGTACTCCTGGGTCTGTTCTCGCCGCAGGCTCTCGATCGACGACACCGATGCGTGCACGTCCACCTTGCCTCGATGCAAGCTGTCTGCAGCGCAGGGGTTGCCAGCGAGGCGCCAAACGCTTCTAGAGAAACGCCACAGCTGCGTGCGCATGCAAAACTACACAATGCCAGCAACGTGCCGGCGACAGTCGACCACAGCGCATGGCTTACCTGTAGCTGTTGCGAAGAGGCACAGGGCTGCCAAGACTGTGGTCGCAAACGTCAGCACAGAGTTCGCTCTGTACCAGGCTGAATGCATGTCGCCTCGCGGCACCACGCGTCCAGGGGCGGCCCTTCAAGACAGGGTGCTGTATGACGCCTAAATGCCGACTCTTGTAATGCACCGGACTGCTCCTAGCAGTTTTGGCTCTTGGACTGCCGACAGAGATTTCGATTAGATCAAGAAAGCTGGCTTGCGCAAATCATTTGCGGCAAGCGGCAATCACTGGCATTTGAGAATTGGAACACACAACTGCGCAGATGCTATCTGAGTTGTGGCGAAAGGGCATGAACTCGACTATGGCAGTGTCCTTGTTGCAGCACAGGGCGGGTCACCGCCTGCACTGCACTGTGCAGTCAGTGCGCAGTGCAGTCACTTATGTAGAGGCCCTAAACCCCGGCAAAGGCAGGCCTATCGGGCAGTGAAGGGAAGTGCCACTGGAGCAGACCGTGAGCACTTGCTCCCAGACCGGGAGTTCGCCAAAAGCCCAAGTGCGGCCA
>JAABUL010001291.1_pt1 | contig 48429 bp, 13 predicted proteins | sample 5559151 | NCBI WGS metagenome assembly JAABUL01 (sample SAMN10711876, study PRJNA513368) | rock metagenome | isolation source: Antarctica rocks | place: Antarctica: Victoria Land, Pudding Butte sud
CAAAGTGGTGGTGTGGTAGGGGAAAAGCGTGGTGCGGGTGGATGATGATGGTGATGATGGGGTTAGCAAGTCGGAGTTGTATGTGGTGGTATCATAGTGATGAAGTGCTTGGTAAGAGTGGTGGTCGTGATGATGATGGTGGAGGTGGAGACGCGTTCATAGAATCGCAACACCAAAAGCGTTGACAACTGTTGGTGGCGGCGGAACGCGACAACCACGATGATGGAGCGACAGCATGGTATGATGCTTGGAAAAAGGATACTCACGTCCAGTCATGATAAGAGCTAAATTTGATGAGTTTAGTGTGGAAGAGTCGGCGATCTATTGATAGACGTTGACGATAATCGACGGAAGTGGTCGTGTTTTGGATGCGCAAAGTGATCGAAAACAACAAGAAAGAGAAAGCGTGGGCGATAGGCGGATTATATACTGGGCGGGCGGCGGGCGTGATTGCGCTAGTCCAGCATTGAGGATCACGTATCTCTGCCTAGCGATGATCTATTTGCGAGTGCTGGAAAGCGAACGCTGTAAATCAATTGCTGTAGGGCTGACTTTTGCGTGTGGAAATGTGGTTTTAGCGTGCTCTGGCTGAGTCAGCCGTCTGAGCGTCTCGCGCAGTTGCGCTCATGCCTCTTGACGCCCACTCATTGGAAATTCAAAATGGCAAGTATATTGTGAAAGGCTCTCTGTACGTCTCCGACATCCAGAGCTTGGATCAGTCATGACCAAAAGCCAAAGTGTTGAATCAATTCCGTTCGCTCTCACAGACACGGATCGCGAGAATCTCGCTGGTGGAGACGACAATTTTCAGCCTCACACCTGGGCCGAGCTCTCGCAGATAATAGGTGGGAAATGCATGTCTTCTTCTTCTGCTGTGGTCCTCACTCTCTTCCCCTACTGCAGCTGCCAATGACCTCTCCGTCCTCAAACGCAAACCATCAGACCTTTTGCGTTACATAGCATGGACCAACCAAACAAAAGGTGCTTACGGCTCCATCACGGATTTTGTTCTCCAGCAGCGATTGTTCTGGAAGCCTCTCCCATTTTCCACTGCCGAAAGCGGGCCACGCTTTGATTGCCTCAGTTCTATTCCCTTTGCAGCCAGAGAAGATTTCAAGATATTGCTTAATGACTGGCCTTATGGTGTCAGTCCCGGGATCACTCATCTCATAATCTGGTCAAAAAATCGAGTACCGGATCAGAAGCCAGAAGGGTATCTCACTCCAGAATCGATAGCACTGGTCCGACAGTTTGTGCGAGAAACCTTTGTTGACCGGCTTGCTGCCAATGGGACCGAGCATGCGGAAGATAGAGTCCTTTGGTTCAGGAATTGGACTGGACTGCAGAGCGTGCGAGGCTTGGAACATGTACACGTTCTTGTGCGGGATGCTCCGAAGGACTTGCTGCAAGCGTGGATCGATGAGAATGGAGCTTGAGGCTGCTGTTTCGAAAGTCTGCGCAGGTGCTGATTCCAGAGCAGCGAGAGGGTGACATTTCATGTCAGGCCCACACGACTCGTAAGCTACATCACGCCACCCATGTATCTCTCAGGATTCAGTGAAGGTCTAGATCCGATATGAAGAAGGCCGGAAAAGACTCTTCTCGCCTCACGATGAATCTTCATCGTCAACTAACGCTCCTCCAGCTTCTGATTCGTCGTCATCTCTACCTGCGAATATGCTGAAATTTCGATGATTAGGCGGTAGCCAGATACGTAGCAGGTCTTGCAGAATCCGTAATTCCGTGCTCATGCGATCGGGTCTTGCGCAACTTGACCCAACAACGAGAAGACCGTCGAAATGTTTCAGTAGTGTTTGCGACCCATATCAGCACAATACCACCCGGCGAGCTTGGATTTCCGCATCTCTTTCAGCATCTCTTTGCATTCTAAAATATGTCTGACGAGGTTCTGCAATTTCTTGGTTGGTTGTTCGCATAGCACTATACGTATCGGGCGACCCGTCTTAGATTGGCTTTGTCCATGTCTAAGATTTTGTATTGACTCCATTGATAGACTTAGGACAGACTCATTGCTGAACTTCTATTGAATGTGACACTGTCTCGGCTATGTCGCACTTGGCTTTGCGCACTCCTCAACAAGACAGTCAAATACCAGGTACTTAACGGAGCAAGTCATGGCAAGAAATTCCTTCTTCATACCAAAAGAACCAGCCCCAACCACGACATTCTCAACTCTATCATCATGGCTCCTAGAACATTCACGGAGAACGAATGGGAGGAACTGACTGCCGCATTCCAGATACTCGGCCTACCAGACACTCCTTATGCAAGAAGCTTTGAACAACGTCGCTCAATACATGGAGGTGACGGCCTCTTCGCACGTCAAAAGATAAGAAAGGGAACCCGTATACTTGCCGAAGCGGCGCTCTTCTGGGTCACCAATGACGCGCAGATCGCGCCTAGGGCCGTACGGCATCCAGCATTTCTCCAACTACACTGCCCGTCTGTCTCACCTACTCAAAACCCCAATCAGAGACGCTTCGCCGCGAACTGTTTCGAGATGGGCTATCATGGACGAGGAAATAATCAAGTAGTCAGACAAGGTATCTTTCTCGACGCAGCTCGATTCAACCATGCTTGCGTATCGAACGCTCACTTCGCTTGGGATGACGATCTGGCTGGTCCCGCCGACGGTCGCCTTACCGTGTACGCAATCGTCGACATCGACAGCGACGAAGAGATCTTCCTCAACTATGGTGCTCTAGAAGATTTCTCCAAACCCTGGGCGACGCGCCAAGCGGAGTATCGAGAAGTTTACGACTTCACTGGGCAACTGCCGGGCATGTTTCACAAGCCGTCCAGGTCGTGTGGGCACCGACTTTGCGAACCAAAGCGAGAAACGCCGAGCCCGCCTACGGGACCTCCTCCCAAGGATCGATCGAGATAGGGACTTCACTACAAGACATGCGATGGACCAGCAACGCTCCAACATTATGGCGGCCTGGGGTTGCCTCTTCGAAAACCTGACCATTTACCCTCAACAGGCGATGAATCGTCGCGAATGGGTAGAGTGGCACAGGCGGGTGCTCGATCAGGCGCATGGTGTTACAGATGAATGTCTCCAACAATGGCGAATGGAAGCGATAGAGTGCGCTAGGCAAAGCCTTCGTCTTGACATCACATGCACTGGTTACGAATCGCCTGTAGTTACCCAGACGTTGAGGTTGATTGAGGATCTGAAGCGGTAAGGAGATGTATCGAAGGACAATGTTAGCCTGATATCATGGGACAAAAGCGGGGGATGGTCTCTGTACTCGTATTGTTGCGAATGTTTTCGGATGCTTCGCAATAAATAGACTGGGATTTGGGATGAGGCGTTTACTATGGAAAGTCTTGTTCCTCGAGAATCAATAGATAATGTCGCCTCGATATGCTCTCAACGTCCTCTGATCGCCACTAATTCATTCTGTTCTTGATATGACCGGCCAAAGTAAGACGGCAGAGGAATGTCCAGCATACCATCTACTTGTACAAGCCTCCCGCAAACAAGCATGCTTCCGCCCGGTCTCCTAGACAAACACAAGACGGAGCGCCAATGAATGATCCCCTCTCTCTCGCAGAATTCAGCCCGAGGTCAAGACGACGCATCTATTAATCTGGCAGTCAACACCCTCCAACCACTTTGAAAAGCGACTTCGGGTTCAGGTGTCGTGCTTGGAGCTGTCAGGTTCCCAACAACACAGCTCTATAGTTTGAACACATCAGTCTCTCTACAACACAGCTCTATGTTCTGAACACATCACTCCACCAACTCAGCAGCTATCTTCCAAGCATATCCGTTTATCAATCATACAAGTACTCACAACAGGCTGCATCAGTCAGCCAACCACGCATATTCCAAGCACAAAAGTCTCTCGACCGAACAGCTACGCTTTCTGATAAAGTCGTCATGCCTCCTCACTCATTTCATGATGTTTCAATGGAATCTGAGTTGCTGAGAGCAATGGAGCGTATCAATAACCCAGGTGTGCCCAATATGCCAGTTGCGCTCAATATGGGGCTGTTCGACATCAGGACTCTGCCAGGTAGAAATAAAGGCTCTGAAGCTCTCCGAGACATCCCCAAGGGGACCCTTGTTCTTGCCGAGGAAGCTCTTTTCTCAATTCCCAATGTCCATGATCCCTTGACGCAGGACGACGAGACTGAGATCAGAGCCCAGGCTACGATACATAGAACAGAATTCGACAAACTCTACTGTCATGGCCGCCCAACCAAAGCACAAGCTCCGCTGAAACGCTTTGTGGCAAATAGCTATCAAATGGATGGAGATGCAGAAGGCCCATCCAGACAAGGCATATTCTTAAAAGCCTCTCAGCTGAACCATTCTTGCGTACCGAATGCCTACTTCGATTTCAATGAAAAATTTGGCCCTCAAGGTCATCTCACAGTCTATGCAATCCACGACATCAGATTAGGTCAAGAGATCGTCATCAACTACCGACAAGGAGATTGTTACAAAACCAGACCCGAGCGCAAACAGATTCTGAAGGACGCATACGAATTCACCTGCACTTGCCGAGCCTGCGAGCCGAATACACCATTTGGGAGAGGAAGCGAAGGACGACGTATCGAAATGGCAACTCTTGAGACAAGGATCAAAGACAACAAAAACTCATATGGCCCACGTGAGCAAGACCAACGACGCCAGGATATCCAGAAACTTATTGATTTGCTCGAAGAGGAAGGACTTCTAAATCCGCAGCTGGCAAAGAATTACCGTCGATTGGCAAAGTATTGGAATGAAAAGTGGCTACAAACGGGTACCGGCGCAACGGACTTTCGTCGAGGTTTTAGTGAGAAGGCCATGGAGGCTGCTCGAAAGGGGCTCGATCTTGAATTGACGTGTTTTGGCAGCTCCTCTTGCAGAGTCACGCAAACTTTGAAGTGGCTCTGTGGATTGGAGTGCAAATGACAAGACTCAGGGGCAATGGTTGTGGTTACAAGAGGAATTGATGGTCTGACCGGAAGCGGCAAATGGGAGGCCTGCTTTCTTCGATCTTAGTATTGTGGACCAAATCAGAATAAACATAGATGGGATATTAACATTAGTGCATATATCACGAAGCAATTTCGTTCACTAACAGCCACTAACTCTCCACTCTCCACACCAGTTCAGCCCACATCGCTGCCCGTCCCCTGCTACATCCACTAAAAAAACCACAATTCATAAAGACACTCGAAGCTCCAGCACGCCATCCCCTTGCCATACGTGAAGCAATCATGCTAAAGCTTACTTACCTACATAGGGGTACAACGCAGCGTTGAAGCCATAATCTTGCAAAAAGCCTAGATATAATCATCCTAAGATCTTCAATTAGCAGTAATAACTATGATATACCTATGACTATCCTCTAATAATTACATCATACATAGAATCATAGACTAGCTATTCATAAAACTAGTAGCTAAATTAGTATAATCACTAGTAATAGTATACAATGTAATTTTTAGTAATAACCAATCCATATGCAAATTTGAAAGTCATAGGATAGATATGTTTGTGATGGATGTTGCAAGTCTCGTGGATGAAGTGAAGATGTTTTATAATTGTAAGGTGTATAGAAAGCAGTGACTCGTAAACGGGTCAAAGCCATCAATGGGGAGCTAGGCAAGTTTGGAACTTTTGAAGTGTTGAAACGACGAAAAGCATGGCCGAATACATACTCGACCGTTCGGTTGGGAAGACAGTTCATTTATATATGGGCAATAAGGACGCAAAGATTCTATCTGATATCCAAACAAGACAACTTGCAGGTTTGCTTTCGTGTCTCTCATCACCTAGACCCTACTTCATCAGCGAATTCACGGTCAGTTCTAGGTGCAAAATTGGTCACATTCCAGGTAATCCCAGCTTGATGGGTAAGCGGGTTGGTTCAACTATCAGAACGTGATGTAGCTGCGGTCTCTATTGAATAACGAGTCGTGAAGTATGTAAGAAGACTTTCCATTAAGCGGCTGATAGCCGCTGGATGTTCTTTGACACCGGTCTAGCGTGAAGCGCAAAAATGCCCAGATAACAGCCCAACGGCAACCATGCCTGAACCCCTCAGGCTGCTTCATCCGACCGGACGTCCCACTTTTTCTTGACATTGATCATGGAGCGCGGGTATATTTCAACCCCTAGGTCCGTACTATGTTCAACAGCTTGGCTATCAGGACCGGCGATCTCGTTCTCCGCTCTACTATTCTCCAAATCCGTGAGGGGGTACGAGTCATCAAGCCTGCGAAAGACCGATGATCTCTTCACGCTCTTCGAACGAAGCCGTCTGTTACTGCTAGAGAGCACGTCCCGGGAGTCCTGCTCATTCTTGCCATGTAGCATTTTCCTGAAGGTTGGGGGAAACATGGGCAGACAAGCGATGAATATTCCAAGCGCGGGTTCTAACACTGTGGTTATGCCGGTTTTGACGAATGCGTAGGTGAAATCGTCCACGTCAAGTTGGGCCGCAAACACGATTCGGAGGATAGTAATGATACAAATGCTTTATTTGATATTGGTTTATTTTGTTATAGGAATTCTGGGAGTACGAGCACTTACATGGAGCCTAGACCAAAGATCATTGTTAGAGTAACTTTTCTTCGTTGAGCCATCTGCAGCCGCCAAATCAACGGCATAGGTAGAATCATGATGGCCACGTCTATTAATCATGTTAATGATAGCTTCAGCCAATATGGTTTGAGTGCTAGATCCGCAGACGCCGGGAAGAAGCGGGTTCCAATTTTTGGCAAAGGGTCGGCATAGGAGGAAGGCTTGGAGAATTGCGCCGATGCCAAAAGATATGACGACAGCCGCCACTGCGTAGGTCGTGTTACGAAACATTCTGTTGAGTCCGAAAATGGTATTGTAGAAATGCAGTATCGAGACTTTGTTGAGAGTATTGGCAATAGCCCAGAGAATTGTCGCTGCTGGGACAGCCTTGACAAAATCAACGCCTGTCTCGGCACGGAGAGGCCTATTGATATATTACCTTCAACAGATACGTAACATCTGCCGGACTGACATCAACAATGTGCTGACCCACTCCTCCTCGAATGACAACTATTTTCGATCAGATAATAGAGCGTCTCTCCCAAAGACTGCAAAGGAGCTTACGTAGGACACCAGCAACTAGTAGACCACCTGTTATAGGCTGCGGACAATGAGCCGAATGTCTTAGGTACACAGGTCGAAACGCATCGTTATTCTTACCCATGCTAACAGCGCTGCGTAATCATTTAAACATAACGGGAGACGTTGAATTCTTCTCGATCGAAGCCGAATGCCAAGAGCAATGGCATCTACCGCAAGTAGAAAGCCAGTCAACACAACGCTGACGATCCCCAAGGGTGTTCTCGAGGCAAGACTTGGTTGTTTCATATCCATCTTAGTAACCAGAAGCAGGTGTAGACTAGGTTTGTGCTAATGAAAGACAGTCGCGCGCGAATACGGAGGTGTGGCACGGATCATTGACAGGTGAAGAAAGAAAGCCAAAGTAGGAGCGAGCACCACAGAAAACTCAAGAGACGAAGATATAGTTTAGAAATCGCCCGGCTCTATTGAACATAAGTGGACGCTGCAATCCAGGCGTTGTAAAAGAACAGATGGGAAGGGGCTCAGGTTTTGTAGAGGCTGAATGAAGCACTTTCGCAGCACCAGGTGCGTAACCAAAGAGGGGCATGACTCTGCCGATCATTTGCAGATGCTTTGCATGCACGATTAACACATGGCGGTCTCTTGCCGTGGATTGGGTGGATCGCTGCTAGTTCTACAACAGACTTTTCAATAAATTTATCCGAGCGCTAAGAATTTAGCGGCGACCTCACTAAAAAGATATGAATTCTATATATAATTTTTATAATATCTAGGTAGGAAACTATACCTTCAATTTTTATAGAAGTTAATAAAATATATAGCTTATATCTAATTAAGTTTATAAACTTAACAGGATATATTCTAGGATTATATATATTACTTATTTTTAGATATATTAAATTTCGCGATATTTTGTATTATTTTCGCGGAGTTATCCCGCTTATTATATACTTATTCTTAAGTACTTATATTATAAATAATATATTAAAGGAACCGCCTATTATAATTTTAATTTAAAGGGGGGAAATAATAGATAAATAATAAAGGTATTAGATATATAATTCTTAAAAAGATTAAATATATAATTTACTAATAAATATATTATAAGATTAGGATAATTTTAGTAAGATCGCCGCTAAATTCTTAGCGCTTAGATAAATTTACTAAAAAGTCTATTATATTAGCGGATAATATCTTAGTAGCTAGAGGTAGAATATTTATATAGTAGTAATATTATAGTAATACAGGTTTATCTTAGTTATATATACCTAAATCTATATTATCTTAATATAGTCTCCTAGGAAATATATATATTAAATTAATAGTTTAATATAATAGATATATTAATAATTCTTTATAGTAATAGAAAAACTTTAAATCTTAGCGTAGTATTTAAAACCCCGCTTTATTATCCTTTAATTATAACTAGAGGTTACTTAAAGACTTTATATCTATCTTATATTACTTATATTACTACGCCCCTTATTACCTAGATCCTTTATCCTCTATATAAATCTCAGCTAAATTACCTAAATCTAAGGTTAGATTTCATAGTATATTAAAAGGATATATAATATTACTTATACTCTTATATAATAGCCTTAGTAGCCTTAGTAGCTATTAGAGACTTATAATCTTATATATAATATAAGATTAGGTATATCTACCTACTAGATATAAAGTATAATAAAGATTATAAATATATAACTAATAGAATAATACTACTAAGATCTTGAATACTTAAAGTTTATATTATTAATTAGTTAAATTATTATATAAGAACTATTAACTATCTACTACTACTTATATACTATTTAAGTAACTTACTTTAGGCTACTAAGATAGTACTAAGTATTCTTATAGAATTAGTTATATCTTTAATACTAATGGATTAATTAAGATTGTTTTAGAATATATATACTTTATAAGCTTATATATATTATATATATAATTTAGATATATATTATAATTAGTAGATGTTAATTAGTTAGTAAGATAGTAGACTTAATTATATTAATAATATCTTAGTAGTATCTTAGTATAGTTATATTATATAGATTTTAATATATAAACTAATAGAATTAATTATATTTCTTATATTAAGAAATAGTATAATGTAATTTTTATATTAATAGATATTAGAATTCTTATACTAATAGATATTATAAGATAATATATATCTTTTAGTATTAACTAATTAAAATTATATACGTAAGTATATATATATAATATATAAATACTATTACTAAATATCTTAATATTCTACTAAAAATAGTATTAGGCCTAAGGTTATAATAGAGGACTTTAAACTAATTAATAGGTTTAAGTATTAGGGCTAGCTTATAGTATACTCTTAATATATATCTTACTTATATAGCAAGGCTATACGGGGAAATAACGTATAAGGCTTACGTATCTTCTACTTAGGATTTTATAAAGACCTCTTATAGGAGACCTCCTAGATTCTTTAAGAATTAGTCTTATTAAGAATAAGATTATTATTATATTATTATATACCTCTTATAATTAATAATTCTAATAATTCTAATTCTTCTACTTATTAAAGGATAGTAATCTATTATTAATTATAGTTAATATAACTTATTCTAGCGAGGTTATAAGTAGTACGCCGTAGTTATATAATTAAGGTAAAAGTAGGTTATTAAATATTATTAATAATAATCCTATTCCCTTAGATAAATAAGGTAGAATTATTAATCTTAGAGAAGTTATTAAATATAATAATATTAAAAGTAATCCTAATAATAATATAAAGAATAATAAGGAAAATACTCCCCCTCTAGCTAAATATCTTACGTAGGTAATATATAAGCGGGAGGAACTATTATAAGTTTAATAGTTATAAGATACTAAAGTAGATATTACTATCCTTAAGGTAGGTAAATAGATTTTAATATAAGGAGGTAATACTAATTAGAAGTATATATATAATAAACTTAAGGAGTATATTATTCCTATTTAAAGTATATTAAAATTAACTCCTATTTCTAATTATTATAAAAAAAGCGTTTATAAATATTAAGATTAAATATAATATTATAATATATCCTTTTTATAAATCCTATTTAATTTCCCTATAAATATATCGCGTATTTTATTTATAATATTAGTACTTAAAAGTAACTTAGAGTAATTTTAAGCTACTTATTTATATTCTTATTTATTAGAAATATTAATATAAAAGAACTTTATAAATTTCCTATTAAATTATATTAAAGACCCTTTAAAATAAGAATTAAGTATATATTAAGTATATATTAATATATATTAAAGGCCTTTATAATTAATTTATAAATTTAAAATATACTTAATATCCTTAGAGGCCTAACTTCCTAAAAAGGTTAAAAGTAAATATATTATAAATTTATATATTAAACTTATTAAGGAGCTTTAAATTATACTTATAAATTATAGATCCCTTCCTAATATAAGAGATAAACTCCTATTATTAATAGTATATCTTAAGGCTAATATTAATAAAATAAAGACCCTTAATAAGAAGGCTTAATAAAATATACTATAAGAGCTATTAAATTATAATAGGGATAAGAAGTTATAAGTAAATAAAGATAATATTAGAAGGAGATATAAATTAGGTAGATAAGGATTAGGTAAGCGTAGTATAAGGTAAGGATAAAATAAGCTTAAGCCGCGCGACTTATTTAATATTACTTATTAAAATTATAATAAGAAGGGTTACTATATAATTAATTACCTTAAATTATCTAAGTAAGGTAGGTCTTAATCTAGTTTAAAGTATCCTAACCTTAGGGCCGTAGATAGCTAAGGTCGACGCGTAAGTAAGGAATAAAGAAAAGGTTAAATCCTATTAAGGACTGTAACTTAATAGGGGAGAGGTAAAAAGGAGTAGAGGTTAAACCTCTAATACTTTATTATTAGAAGGTAAAGATAACGCTAAAGCGTAATCCTCTTTAATATAAGGGATATCTAAATTATAATTCCTAATTAAATATTATTTCATAAACTTATACTATTAAGGCGAGCCTAAAATATATTAAAAATATAAAGTTACTATATTTAAGCTTTATAAATAATAAGTAAGTTTTCTATTATAGAGTATATAATATAACTTATTAAATCATAAATAAATAGGATTTATCTTATTAATATACTTATACCTTCTATACTATTAATAAGGTAGGTCTATTATTAATTATTAATAGGCTTATATAATATATAATAAGTATTAAAATTAATATAAATATAAGGAAGTAGTAATTTAAAATTAATAAATTATTATTTTAGATTAATAAACCTTAATAGTTTATAAAGCTCCTAAGGAAATAATTTATTATTTATATACTTCTTATTTCTAATATTATAGATTTGAAACCTACTTAAACTAATTTAGGAGTAATAGATATAATAGATTAAAGTATAAAAAGTATAATTAAATTATAAATATTATCCTCTAAGTTTAGCGAGTTCTTAGATATATTCTTAATAAATAAAGTAGGATATCTACTATCTTATTAAAGAAGTAATTATATTATTAATATAATTAGTAATCCTCCTTATAAACTACTATATAATCTATTAAATATAGAGTTAGTAGAATTAAGATACTATCTAGATAAAGCCTTAGTAAAGGGGTAGATTAGGTATTTAAAGAGCCTTATAAGATTACCTATCCTCTTTATACCTAAGAAGGATAGAGGCTTACGCCTATATATTAATTATTATAAGCTAAATAAAGTAACTATTAAGAATTAATATCTATTATCCTTGATTAATAAGATATTAGACGGCTTAAATAGGGCTAAGATCTTTATAAAACTTAATTTTAAAGATATATACTATTATATTAAGATTTAGAAAGGAGATAAGTAGAAGACTATATTTTATATATATTATAATTATTTTAAGTATTTAATAATACTATTTAATCTTATAAATATACTAGCTACCTTTTAGGCTTATATTAATAAGTTCTTAATAGGATTATTAGATAAATTTTATATTATTTACCTTAATAATATTCTTATCTACTTAGAATTATATATAAAGTATAGGGACTATATATATTAAGTACTTAAATGACTTTAATAATATAAATTATTTATAAATTTAAAGAAATACTAAGTTTTTATAATTAAGGTTAAATTTCTAGGTTTTATTATATTAATTAAAGGCGTAATAATAGATTAATATAGGATAGATATAGCTAGCAACGAGATCAACCTGTACGTAGTACTAGCTACGAACCTTCTGTCTCGTTACGGAAGAGCTAATCGATCTTAAACTAACGTAACTAGAACGGAGTCGGGGTACTTCGTAGTCGTGGAGCGACTCTGTCCTATGCAGAGTTTTCACGCGCCCGCTAGTTAGCCCCCGGAACCACAACACCATCGCGACGTGGAGGGATTATTAGGGGAAGAGTTAGAAGATATAGCAATAACATTATTGATTTAAGCGGAGCTGGGGGTTAGGTCCCCAGCTCCGCGCACGGAGTGCGTAGGAGTAGTTACCTGCGTACTCCAACCCGAGTATATAGACTTCCTACCTAGATACTCACCCACTAATGTCTCTACCTCTTACTAATACAGGCCTCTCGAGCGACGGCGACGAAGCTCCATTACGGATGCGTTAGTAACGTACACACAGGGTCGAATATATAGCGTCGATCCAGGTCTAAACGCGCTCTTTTAACAAATACAGCCTACAGCCTATAAATAGGCATACACGACACCTACCTATAACCTACATCGACATAACTGCGGCATCGAGTGACAGTCGGTATAACGCCCCGCCAGTAAGGAGCATCGCCAGCGTCCGCATGGCCCCGCCGGTCTACCCGAAAAAATCTAACACCCAGGCGGCAGCCGTATCTTCATGCCGTTCTATGCCACCAACCTACATTTAGGTCCAGTCGATTACTTACCCTCCGATAAGACACTCAATCGTCTAACCGGTCCTACTAAACTATATTAATTCATTATCAGTTAAATTACAACGTTATAGAAGGCTTCGGCTATTAGCTCCGGCTACTTATAAGAGAAAGAAAAGGGGACACGGGGAATACATATATAGCACATCGTTATTAGCAGCCAATAGTAGCATATATATAATAGAAAAGACGTGGAGGATAATAGGTTTAAGAGAGATATTAATTAACTGTATCGAATAATAGTTACTAGTATATAAGTATTAATTAAAGAGTAACGTTATAGATAAGAGATTCTAGTAGTATTAAATAACCTGAGTACTCGAGGAGGGCTAGGTGAAGAATATGAAAGTAAAAGTAGTATTGATAAGCGGGAGTTTTTATCCGGGGAGGTAGGTTACCCTCCTCCCACGGTTTCTTCTACGGTGGTATATAGTACGCTTCGGCGGTTAAATCCATATGCTACTGTCAAGAAAATCGTTATAGACCTCCCTAATTAGCATAAATAGATACTAAAATAGGCGTATAAATTAATTAATTAATTAATAGGATAGATATAATTTAATTATAATTAAAGCTAAAAAGTTCCTATAAAGTTTAAATCTTTCTTAAATTCTTAAATTTCTATTATCAATTTATTAATTAATATTCTTAAATTATATTACTACTAATAGGCCTATTAAAAGGTAATATAAAAGGTATTAAGATAGGTCCCTTTATTTAGCCTAATAATATAGAGTATATATTTAATAAGCTTTATTAAGCTTTTCCTAATATATTAATATTAAGATACTTTAATCCTATATTACCTATATAAGTTAAGATTAATATATCTAATTTTAGACTTATTAATATTCTTTTATAACTCTAATAATTAAGATAATAGTATCTGATAACCTAATAGGTATATAAAAATACTTTATTATTTATTTACTAAAAAGAACTTTAAAGGAATTAACTTTATAAATATCTTGTTTAAAGAAGTCTTTTTAAAATATAATACCCCTAATAATATTATATTAGATTAGGATAGCCTTTTTATAAGTATATACTAGTTAGAGCTATATTACTACTTAGAGTTAAATTATAAGCTAAGTATAGCCTTCTACCTATAAATTAATAAATAAATAGAATATTAGAATTAGATATTAAAATATTACCTAAGAACTTATTATAATAATAGGTAAGATAACTAGGTAGGACTATTACTACTAGCTAAATTTACCTACTATAGTATAAAGAATATAATAATAGGGTATAGTCCTTTTAAGCTATATTATAGCTATTAGCCTAAGATTTACCTACGTTCTAAGGATAGAATATATTAGGAGGAGGTACTAGATATAAAAGAATACATCTAAAAACTTTATAAACTATATAAAGACCTTTTAAGTTAATAATAAAATATATTAGAAATATAGGTAAAGTTTTATAATAAGAAGTATAAGTTAATATCTTTTAATTAAGGAGATCTAATTATATTAAATATAAAGAATTTAAAGTAAAGACGGCTTAATAAAAGGTTATCTTATAAGTTTATTAAACCTTTTTATATCCTTAGACCTATTAGTAAGTAGGTATACTACTTATTATTATTAATAAAGTACTTAATATACCCTATCTTTTATATCTTATTCTTAGAACCTTATACTTATAAGTAAGGTAATACCTTTATAATTAAATTACTACCTTTAGAGCTTATTAATAATAAGGAATAATAGGAGTTAGAAGAAATCTTAGATAAAAAGATAAAAAAGGGGGAACTTTAATACTTTATTAAGTAGAAAGGATATCCTTCTACTTATAATTAATAGGTTCTAGAAGAATATTTAGAGGATGTATTAAAGATATAAGAAATCTTTAATAAGAAAAGGAAGCGCTATTATTATAAATAGAAGTTATAATATTATTATATAAGAGTTATAAGATAAAAGATAATAATATTTATTTAATTATCTAAAGACTAGCGTAAAGGATATTAGTCCCTCTTATTTCACCTACTAGGAGTAGGTAAAACGCCTTAAAGGCGCTAATAAACGGAGAATAATATAGAAAGAGAAAAAGATAGCTATTAAAGAAAAGTATATAAGAGGAATTAAGGCCTAAGCTATTAATACTTACTTAGATACCTATATAAATATAGGTAATATAGTTATTACACGTAAAGAGTTTATTTATTATTATTAATAGACTCGTCCTTAGGCTTTAAACTTAAAGGATTAAGGCTAGCCTAAAAAATAACTTATTAATAGTAGCTATAACCCCTAATAAATATAATATAAATATAGGGGGATTTACCTTAATATACTTAAGATTATAAATACCTTAAAGGGATTTATTAATCTATTCTATTAAATAGAGTGTTATAATTTATATCTTAAGTAAATTAATAGGCTTCTTAATATTTCCTAAGCGCCTTATAACTTAAGTATAAGAGGTAAGCTTAATCTTTATAATTATAGTAATATTTATAAGTATAATACCTATTATTATAAGTTCTCCTTCCTTCTCTAAATCCTATATATCTTTAATATTATTAATAGATTAGTAAAGGCTAATAGCTTTATAATAAATAAGGATAGTAGTAATAGGAATCTAAATTAAGTCATTAATATATATTATATTAATAAAGATAGTTTTAACTATTAATAAAAACCTACTAGCTTATAAGGATACTAAATAGTAGAATAATAATTAGAGTACTTTAATATTACTTTCGTATCCTTAAGGGCTAGTATAAAGGTAATATTACTTATATTATTAATATACGTATTATACGCGGTATAGATATAGTAACTTATATTTAAGTACTACTTTATATTTATCTACGTAGTAGACGTATTACTTATAGATATTTATAGATAAGTAAGGAATACTATAAGAGCGGGTAGTTATAGAAGAAGGGGTAAGCTTAATATACTAGACTTATATTAATTATATATAGTATAAATAAGTTAATACTTACCTTAATAAGAGTAGCCTGATTACTAGGTATAACTAGAAGGCTAGAACTAGAAGGCTAGAACTAGAAGGACTAGTAAAAGGCGAGGGAGAAGTAGGAGTAGTACCATTATAAGCGGGATTTATAGGGGGCCCGCTAGATAGATAGCTAGTATTATTTATTATTAATTAAGTATTTAGGTTAGGCTCTATCTTATAAGAGCTAATATAATATAAGCTTTTTAATTAAGCTTTAATTATAATATATTAGCTATACTTACGCGAATAGCTAAGGAACTTATAATATAAGTATTAGCTAGGATATTAGCTAGCTTTAGAGAACTATATTATATAATTAAGATATTCTAAGTAATATATATAACTTATAATATATAAGAGAAGAGGATATAAAATACCTAAAGGAAAGTTAATATAATTAATTATAAAAGGAAAGAAATTTTTAAGTATTATAATAATTATAACGCTAAGCGCTAAGACTATATTTATATAGATATTATTATAATAAGTATAACCTTAATAATAGTAATATATATATCTTAAAAATCTATAGTTAAAGGTTTCCTATAATCCTATAACTACGCTTTACCTTAGGAAGCTTAAGGACGAGTCTCCTTAAGAGAGGAGGTAATTATTAGGGCTAGCTTATAGTATACTCTTAATATATATCTTACTTATACGGCAAGGCTATATAGGGAAATAATATATAGGGCTTATATATCTTCTACTTAGAGTTTTATAGAGACCCCTTATAGGAGACCTCCTAGATTCTTTAAGAATTAGTCTTACTAAGAATAAGACTAATATTATATTACTATATACCTCTTATAATCAGTGATTATAATATTAAGTAAGAGTAAGGATTCTAATATCAAGATTTTCTATTATAATAAAGAGATAAGTTATCTAAGTATTACCTTAACCTTTTTAAGACTTATTTAAATACCTTTTATATTAATTATAAATTCTAGGAATTTAATTAATTCTTTATAAAAATTGTATTTATTTAGATTAAGATATAATTTAATATAAGTAAGATATAATAAAACTTCTTATATATATTAAATATAAATATCTTTATCTTTAAAGTAGAATAATATATAATTAAGATATATAAGAATTATCTTATTTAAGTATATCCTTAGTATACTTGTTACGACCCTGTCGTCTAGGAGTCGACTAGGGTCTAGGGTTGATCTCTTAGAGAGGAGTATCAAGGACGAGGTAGGTAGGCTTCATACTAGGCTGATCTAGTATAATTGTATTATATTCAGTGTCTAGGAGATAGCTAGGTTAATAACATGAGTTAAGTACGAAGCTTCTATCTGGAAGGGAAAGCATCGCTACTATATAGACATATGAAATCCTGCTAAGAGGTATAGTTTAAGTGGTTTAATAACTAATCTACTCGACTATAGTTCAAGTGGTTTAATAACTAATCCACTTAACTATTATGAAAAGTGCCCTTGCTAGGCGTAGTATTAGGACTAGAGGTCCCCGCTCGTAATATTAGCTCCCCTCCTAAGAATTATTATCCCGATGGTCTTAACTTCTAATATGCCTGCTGATAGATATAAACTTTCTAGTTCATTCTATCATCGTAATTTGATATCATCCGTTGTTCTAACAGTTCTAATGCGCGCTTGCAAGAACTGTGATAAGGCGAATCGTCCTAAGAAGTATAAGGTAGGAGGTTCTTCTAATTATTACGTTGAATGCGCCCGTGTTAGTTATAGCTATAACCTAGCACCTTTCTTACTTACTTAATAGGCTAGGATCGAAAAGAAGTATCAGGAAAAGGCTAAGGAGTTTAAGGAAATATTTATAAAGCTTAATCGACTATAAGTTAAGGTTAAAGCTTTAGAGAAATAAAAGCTCGAGATAGTTAAAGGCGAGCTACGAAATATTAAGGAGGTTAAGGCGGACGAGCAAGCTACTAGCCCTAACTTAAACGATTTCCTTTTCGACGTTTCTTCAGAGTAAGTGGAAATCTCTCCGGATTTTAACTGAAATACTCTTATAGATGCTGGCGGAATTATTATAAAAGGCTCTGGCAGTTCCTAAGGTTCCTGACAGGCTCCCAGGTATTTTCTGATTCCTTGTAGTCCTTCTATTTAATAAGGTATTTCTGATCCTTCTACTCTAGGATCCTTTTAACCTTATATTCTTCGGTCTCAGCCTTATACTTCCAGTCTTCCTGGAGCGGTGTTTTGGAGTCGGCTAGTTCTAGTAAAGAGACATGGAATACTAGGTGTACTTTAGCGTTAGATAGTAGCTATAACTTATAGTTAATAGGTCCCTTAGGTTACTTGACTAAAAATGGTCTAACTTTAACATAGTCTAGTTTCCTACTTAGTCTCTTGCTTTTCAGGTTTTTTATATGGAGGTAAACCTTATCCCCCTTTTTTAGCTAAGGATACATTTTTCTTTTCTTATTAACCCGTTGTTAAGTCTTGGTATTAACCTCGCTAATTACCTGCTACATATTACCATGCAGTCTTTTTATATCGGATGCTAGCACCGTTGCTTTCTCTGCCCTTGAACCTTCTCTAGGCTCTAGGAACAAGTTGGTATATCGTCCGTAATTTGTAAAGAACGGAGACAGTCCGGTCGTATCTAATCTGTTATTATTAAGTGCCAGTTATACTATTAGAAGTAACGATACCTAGTTACTTTATTTATAACTGATATAGTATCTCAGGTATACTTCCATTATTTGATTTGTACGTTCTGTCTAACCATCTGTTTCCGGGTGATAGGTAGTCGACATTCGTAATTTAGTCCCGATTACAGCGACCAGAGTCTTCTAGTAATATAAGGTGAAGAGTCTGTCTCTATCTAATGTAATTGACTCCGGTATACCGTGATCTCTTATCAGCTTGTCCAAAAGGATAAGTCCTAGCTAATATGCCTTATATATCTCTTTATAGGGAATTATGATCGTATACTTTATTAATTTGTTAATAATTACTATTATTAAGTTAAAGGTATTACTTATAACCGGATCTTTCGATTTTGGTAATTTAATAACGAAATCCATTATTACATCTTTCCATGGTGTGTTCGGAACTAGTGCAAACTGTATTTGCCTATATTTGGCATGGCGTGCAGACTTATTCTACTAGTATTGAATACATTCTTTGATGTATTTCTTAATGTGCGTACGCAGTCGTGGCGTCGTATACTCTCGTCAGAGGAGTTCTACTGTCTTAGAGACTCCTGGATGTCCTTATAAAGGATTATCATGATGATCCCGGATTACCTCTTCAGCATATTTCTCCGGCAAGTACGTTTTTCCTTTATACTAGAGGAGATCTCGTCCTGGTTACTGAATCCTTAGCTGCATAGCTAAGCTATTATTAATATAGCCTTCCTTCAGGGTTAGCGTAATATCCTGGACCGAGATTCGCGTGATTACTGCCAACGTTTATATTAATACCAGCGATCCGTCCTTTTCTTGTTTAAGAATTGATTTCTCCGTGATGTCCTTAGATTTCATATGGTCTAACCGCTTACTTAGGGCGTCTACTTAGCTATTATCCTTCCCTAGGGTATATAGTATTTTAAACTTATACTATCCTAATAGTTCTAATTAATAGACTTGTCTTCGGTTTAACTCCTTCGTTATCGTGAAGTTAAGAAGATTCTTATAGTTTATAAAGATTATAAGTTCTAAGTAACTCTCTACGTATACTCTCCAGTACTATAAGGCGTAGACGACAGCTAAAAGCTCCTTATCGTGAATATTATAATTCTACTCGGCTGCTAATATCTTCCGTGAGTAGTAAGCTACTGGGTGCTATTTACCATCCTTAAGCTAGCATAAACAAGCTCTAATTACAAGGTTTAAGGTATCTATTTCAATCCGCGCTAGTTCTCCGCTATGAAAGGTACAGAGTACTGGTAGGTCCATGCATGCTCGTTTAAGCTCTTCGAATGCTCTCTTCTAGTCGTTATCCTATCGAAATCCCACGTCCTTCTTGGTAACGTCTGTGAGTGGGAGTGCTTTCTTGGAATATCCTTCAATAAACCGTCGATTGAAGTTAATAAATCCTAAGAAACTCTGGACTAATCTAACATCATATAGTGTAGGCCATTCCGCTATTACCTTGATCTTCTCCGGGCTTATCCAGATGCCTGTAGTACTTACTATAAATCCAAGGAATTCTACTGATTCCTTGTGAAATTCGCACTTTTCTAGGTTAAGGAGAAGTCCAGCTTGTAATAGGCGTTCGAGAACGTCCTGTATATACTTAACATGTTCCTCCTTAGTCTTAGAGTAGATTAACATGTCATCGAGGTAAGCTATCACCGTTCGGTCTAGAAATTCTTGAAGTATGTTGTTAACTAGTACTTAGCAGGTAGCTAGTGCGTTAGTAAGTCCGAATGGTATAACTAGGTACTCGTAATGTCTATAACAAGTCCTAATCACTATTTTCTATTCCTTACCTTCTTTTATCCTAATCAAGTTGTAAGCTCCCCGCTAATCAAGCTTTATAAATATCTTTACCTTAGTAAGTCTATCCTGCAGTTCGCTAATGTTTAGTAGTAGATATCAGTTCTTGATAGTAATATCGTTTAACTTCCGGTAGTCGACGTACAGCCTAAGCTTTCCACCTTTCTTCGGTACGAAGAGAATTAGATAGCCTACCGGTGATTTAGATTCTTGAATAAATCCCTTTTTTAGGTTCTCGTCAATATACTCCCGAAGTACACCGAGTTCCTTTTCTAAAAGTGCATAGATTGGTCTAAATATCAGGGCCTTCCCTAGTTCAAGTTCGATCTTATAATCCTAAGGTTAGTGTCTAGGTAACGCTTTTATCGTTAACTCTTCCTTAAACAGAGCTATATACTTCCTGTACTCTAAAGGGATGTTAGGAGGTTTATTACTTCCTTTAAGAACTCTAGCTTTCTTTTAGTCCTACTAACCTCTACTAGTACCTGCTAAGTTAGACCCTTCTTTTTTAAGGTCGTCCTTATTCGAAGATAAAGTAATATATACTTCAACCGGTCTTCGGTTTAACTTCTTATCTACCGTCGTCCGCTGTTAGCATGTAGGGTGGATACTAGTAATAATACCAGTTCGCTTAAATCTAAGTACTCCTATTTTCTAGTTAATTACTAGGTTATACTTCTTTAACTAAGGCATTCTTAAAATGATATAATAAGTGGCTATCCTAACTACATCCAAAGAAATTTCCTTATGGTGGCGTTAAATTATAAGGTGTAATAAGGTAGTCTCCTCGCTTATACTTCCTATTAATAGTTCTAACCCGTCGGCTATTTATAAGCTATATAGCTCCTTCTTCTTTCAAGTTGGTAAGCCCGCTGACTGTACTAAAGTTCAAGAAACGAAGTTACCCGTTACTCTAGAATCTATTATAGTAATAATATTCGTCCTATTAATCTGTACTAGTATATTCACGTGTGTCTCATAATCTGTCGAGTATAAATGTCGTGTTTTTAGGGTTATAACATTGATCTCCTTGTACTTCCCTATAGTATAAGGGATTACTCTTTTCCTAAATTAGGGAGAAACTTGGTAATCTTCTTTTAACGTATATGCTTCTGGCACTAGTCGTGCAAGCATGCGTACCATTCTGTCAAGTGGCATTCCTTAGTATCTATCTCGTGCCTGAGGTAGGTATGAAGGTGCTGATGCCACTTGTCATCGTATCCTAGAAAGAAACTCTGTCCTCTTTTTATTACTAGATACCACGTGCATTCTAACTTCTAACAGTTTCTCCAGTCACGGTGTCTGCATGCGGGAGTCATTGGCGTCCGTCCTTCGTAAGTCTATACGGCCTAATGAGTCTTGTAATAGTTATCTATATAAGCGCTCCAGTATATAACTCTATATTCCAGATGGTTTAAATCGTTACGATACTCCTATATTAGTAACTTATCCGAAACTTTCTCTTGATAAGATTCTAATTATTTCTTAGAGTCATCTTTTTATTGATCCATTGACGCGGAGGTACAAGGTGCGGAGTTATTTAGTTTAAAGCGTGGTGCTTCTTCTTCTTCTTCTGATAATTCGCTGGTATTTAAGTAGTCCCAGTCTAAGTCTCCTTTAATCCCTTGTCCTTGATCAGGCTTTTCCTTCTAATCCTTACCGTCGTCGTTAGAGTCTAGTTCTCTCAGTTAATCTTAAATAGTGTTAAGTCGTGCTTCTATCTACGTGATATTCTTTTCTTTCTTAACGACTTCCTTTTCTAATTCTTTATATCGCTACTAGAGTTCTCTGATATCTACCTTAGGCGTGTTGAATGCTACGAGCAAGTTACATATAATTACGTCGAGTTCTTCGTCGTTATATTCTGCCTTAGGCGGATCTTCTGAAGGTCTATTCTTCTTAAGTAATACTCTTCGTAGTACATTTAACTATAGTCATTATACTATGTTTTTTAACCTATAGTTCCTGGTAATATGGCCCGGCTTATTATAGCCATAGTAAAGTATTGCTTTCTTACCCCTATTATACTACTTCTTCCCCTTAGGTCTTCCTTTTTGCTGCGTGAAGTCGAGCTCCATAGGCATATACCTATAGGGATCACGGTATATCGTTTTCTTTACGTGGAAACCTCCTCCGAAGTTTCCACTTAGCCGAAATCCTATTAAGCCGCTATCATGTCGTTTTTCTATAGCCAGCTCGTAGAGTCTGTTATTAATTCCAGTCACAGTCTTTATAAGAGTTTCAAGGTCGTTAATCACTGTTCCTACTTCTACTCGTATGAGTTCTTCTTTAATATTGGCCTTGAGTCCTCTTTAATATATAGTTATAAGTGCTTTATCATCCTAATTAGTTTAAGCCGAGTACTATTAAAACTGCGTGGAGTACTCTACTACTAACTTCCTTTAGATAAGGTATTATATTACTTATACCGCGACGTTATTTTCATTAGAAGGTCCGAAATTTCATTATATTTTAATATAGAACCTTAAGAAGCTCTTTATCTATCTTTTAATATCTTCATTTTTATTATCGTCGGGGTCTTCCAAGTATCTTTTTAATAGAGGGGCGGACTACTCTTAGGCTCGCCCTCTTAAATAGGAAATAGTAAAAAGGGGTTACTTGATCTATACTATAGTATTAAACTTGAAGTATAGTTATACTTATAATAACTATTTCTCTAGTTTATCACGTTCTCCGTAGTATATATCTAGTTTAATAACCCTGATTTTATCATCTTTATTACGAGTAGGAGGTCGCTGTCCTTGCTCGCTTAGGGTAGGGTTTCGTCCTGAGGTACTTATCTTGAGGGTACTTAAAGTGTTATAACCCTATTATCTAGGAGTCGACTAGGGTCTAGGATTAATCTCTTAGAGAGGAGTGTTAAGGACGAGGTAGGCAGGCTTCATACTAGGCTAGTCTAGTATAATTGTATTATATTCAGTGTCTAGGAGATAGCTAGGTTAGTAACATGAGTTAAGTACGAAGCTCCTATCTAGAAGGGAAAGCATCGCTACTATATAGATATATGAAATCCTACTAAGAGGTATAATTCAAGTGGTTTAATAACTAATCCACTCGACTATAGTTCAAGTAGTTTAACAACTAATCCACTTGACTATTACGAAAAGTGCCCTTGCTAGGCGTAGTATTAGAACTAGAGGTCCCCGCTCGTAACAATACTCTAATTAAATATAAAATTTACTAAGTCTTATAAATTAAATAGTATTCTAATTAATAATAGGATTTCTAAATAATTTATCTATATTCTAAGATATTGGTAGTAATCTTACTAATAAGATAAAAAATTCTAGATACAGAATTTATTATAATTAGATAAGAAATTCTATCTTAAAATTTTATAAAAGTAAGTAAAGTTTATAAAGTTTATCTAATAAAATTTATAGACTTAATTAAATATATCTTAGGATTATATATATTACTTTATATATATTATATTTTATATTATTTTATATTATTCTTATAAAGTTATCCTACTTATTATATACTTATTTTAAAGTAATTATATTATAAATTATATATAAAAGGAATTACTTATTATAATTTTATTTTATAAAGGTAAAATAATAGTTAAATAATAAAATAGTTAATAAATTAGATTTATAACTCTAAAAAGGATTAAATATATACTTTGCTAATAGGAGGGCTATAAGCTTAGGGCGATTTTGGTAAGACTACCGCTAATTTCTTATGGTACGGATAAATTAACTGGAAACTCTGTTGTATAATCCTCGAACTTTGTGTACCATGCTGCTTGCGGGGACCATTGAATGTCTTCCAAGTTGCCCAATCTTCTAAGATAATTTTTCGGCTGGGATCCAGATATACTGCTAAGTATTATGTTCAACCCACAGCCTTGTCGACGGGATTCCCTGTGAGGTGGTATTGCGCAAGGCAACCTCTCGAAGACCTGATCGTAGCCGGGGCCTTGCAATCTTTCTGACGTGTTTCCTGCAGGCAAGCTATCGCTATGCGAATCAGATGCCTTGATTAGCGACGGTGCAGCTGCGGCTGAAGTGGGGTTACGACAAGGCTACGGACTCGCATTTTCCTCAAGACTTCGTGTTCTGTCAATATTTGAGATTCGCCATTGCATCACGGACAAGCCAAGATGGCAGGTTTTGGCGTCGCAGCCAGCATCCTTGCTGTGATCCAAATGACTGGAACGATTACACAATATCTTGCCAGTGTCAAGGGCGCTTCCAAAGATCGTCAAAACATTCTCAACGAGCTATCAAATGTCACGGGCATATTATTTGTTCTGAAAGATCGAGCCGATGAAGCTGAGCATGACGATTCATGGAATACGACATTGCGGGCGCTTGATGTGCCGAACGGGCCCCTTGAACAGTTCAAAGCAGCATTAGAATCCCTGGCTGCTAAATTAGCACCAGTCGATGGCATGAAGAAGTTCTGCAAATCACTAAAGTGGCCATTTGAAGAGAAAGAGATCAAAGAAATCCTCAGTAGGATCGAGAGGCAGAAAGCTCTCTTCAATCTTGCACGGCAAAATGATCACCTGTATGCATCTCCTCATGTGTTCACGTGTGCATATGGCTTTGCGCTACGGAACTGACAGGTATTTCCAGTACATTGACCAAAGCCCTGAAGCATGATGTGATGAGCATACAAGATAGTGTCGTTGATATCGGCAAGAATATAGCCCGTATTCAGATCAGTCAGGAATCGAGCATTTTCATCTTCTGTTCATATGGCTGACTCAAAAGGCGCTAGGTGACCATCAAAACAATATCATTCGCTGGCTGTCTGCCCCAGATCCGTCACTGAACTACAACAATGCATTGGAAGCGCGCCATGTGAAGACCGGTACTTGGCTAATTGAGAGCGAAGTCTTCCTTCGCTGGACGCTCAATGCCGGCTCCCTGCTCTGGCTATATGGGATCCCTGGATGTGGTAAGACCATTCTTAGCTCCACGATCATCCAGTATCTCCTAAATCACTGTCATCAAAGACCCAGATCTGCAGTGCTGTATTTCTACTTCGACTTCAATGAAAGTGGCAAGCAACGGCATGAGAATATGATACGGTCACTGATCACTCAGCTCTTTGTGTGTCAGAAAAGTACATCTGATGTATTGGACTCGCTACACAGTCGTGGACGCCAACCAACCAGCAAAGAACTTCTGACCACCTTCCATTCAATGATGACCACATTTAATGAGGTTTTCGTAATAATTGATGCGCTCGACGAGTGTACAGAGCGAACAGAGCTTCTGTCTGATATTGGAGAGATCATGAGCTGGCAGGACATACACCTGCATGTCTTGGTCACCAGCCGGAGAGAAGTGGACATTGAGGAGTCACTGGAGGCGCTTTGTGGAAAAGAAACCCGCATTTGCATCCAAAGTGCTCTTGTGGATGCTGATATTCGTACCTATGTGTACGATCGACTCTCGGAAGACAGAAGGTTTAAGCGATGGCGAAACCAACCAAAAGCCCAACAGGAAATCGAGACTGAATTGATGGAAAAGGCTAATGGGATGTAAGTGAAGGCCAAGCTCTGCCGATTTCTGTGTAAGAAGAAGCTAACAGATGCTGTCAGGTTCCGATGGGCTGTATGTCAACTTGACATATTAGGTAGCTGTGTGACTCGCCCTCAACTTCGAAAAGCCCTACATTCTTTGCCAAAAGATCTGGACGCCACCTACGAGCGCATACTTTGCAATATAGATGACTCCAACGTTGCATACGCTTTGAAGATACTACAATGGCTCACATTTTCTGCTCGGCCGTTGTCACTTGAAGAAATCGCCGAGGTAGTTGCTATAGACGTTCATGATGATCCCCGTTTTGATCCAGAAAGGCGACTTGCAGCTCCCCGAGACGTAATGACTATCTGCTCGAGTTTAATTACGATTGACGGCGAGGAGATAGTGGATTACAAAGTAGAAAAAGTAGAAAGGTATACTCCTGTCAGATTGGCCCATTTTTCGGTCAAAGAATATCTCGTCTCCGATAGGGTTTGCATAGGAAAGGCATCGGGATACAGCATTCGGGAAAGTGAATCGATCGCTGTCATAGCTGAGGATTGTCTCGCATATGTTCTCTATTTTGACGTAGCGGATGTCTGCACGCCTCAGAAGGTGGATGAGCCTACATACCCGGCTGTCAGATCTGAATATTTGACGCCAGAACATCGAAGCGAGTTCCCACTGGCTCTATATGCAGCGCAATATTGGACCCTGCACGCTCAAACGGCAGAGAGAAACGGTACCACTGAAACATGTTCACTGACTCTGGAGCTGTTGTGTTCGGCTGATGAAGCATTCAACAATTGGGTGCATCTATGTATCTCCAATAATCTTTCTTTCACCAGTGCCCTAGAAATGGGTAGGCGGCTAGAAAGAGAATTTCTGCTTTCTCCATTGCACTATGTATCATTGATCGGCTTGGCCAAAACAGTGAGATTGTTCCTCGAGAAGGGATACGATGCCGATGCTACGTTGAAGACAATATCCGGAGAAATCAGTGTGTTGTGTGCGGCGTGCATGGGAGGCGATCCGTCGGTTGTTGAAATTCTACTCGATAATAGGGCTGTAATCAATCCCTACAACAGCAACGAGATTGTTGCCCCGTTATATCAAGCCTCGGAATTTGGCCACGAAGAGGTGGTGCGTCTCTTGCTTGGCAGTGGCGCGAATGCGAGTGCTCAAGGCGGACAATATTACACAGCACTACAAGCCGCGTCACGCATACCGCATGTAAAGATAGTGCAGTTACTGATTGACAATGGCGCGGATGTCCACGCTCAAGGCGGGAAATTTCACAGTGCACTGCATGCTGCGTCGGCCGCGGGCTCAATAGAGATCGTACAGCTGCTCATTGAAAGGGGCGCAGATGTAAATGCCCAAGGAGGTTACTGTGGAAACGCACTACAGGCTGCGTTAGCCAGAAGCTCATGGGACATCGCGCAGCTACTTATTGAAAAGGGCGCAAATGTAAATGCCCAAGGGGGTAAGTATGGAAATGCACTACAGGCTGCGTCGTTTGCGGGCTCAATGGAAATCGTGCAGCTACTTATTGAAAAGGGCGCAGATGTAACTGCCCAAGGAGGTGAATTTGGAAACGCACTACAGGCTGCGGCTGCGTCCGATTGTTGGGACTCAATAGAAAAAGTCCGGCTACTTATTGAAAAGGGCGCAGATGTGAATGCCCAAGGAGGTGAATATGGAAACGCACTACAGGCTGCGTCGTATGGGGGCCTAAAGGAAATCGTACAACTGCTTATGGAAAATGGTGCAGATGTAAATACCCAGGGAGCTGGTGACCATGGAAACGCACTAGAGGCTGCGTCATATGTGGGCTCAATGGAAGTCGTGCAACTACTTATTGAAAAGGGTGCAGATGTGAATGCCCGGGGAGGTAGTGACTATGGAAACGCACTGCAGGCTGCGTCGTGTTGGGGCCATAAGGAAGTAATACAACTACTTATTAAAAAGGGTGCAGATGTGAATGCCCAGGGAGGTAAATATGGAAACGCACTGCAGGCTGCGGCTCGGTCCTATTGGGGCCTAATAGAAGTAGTCCAGCTACTTATTGAAAAGGGTGCAGATGTGAATGCCCAAGGGGTGAATATGGAAACGCACTGCAGGCTGCGTCGTATCAGGGCTATAAGGAAGTCGTACAACTACTTGTTGAAAAGGGTGCAGATGTCAATGCTCAGGGCGGACAATATCGTACTGCGCTACGCGCTGCTACTAAGAAGAAACATTGGAACGTAGTACAACTTCTACGTGACAATGGAGCAGTCGAGCTGGGTGATACATCACAAAGCGAGGATGGATCAGATGAGAGGCCATTTCTGAGCGAGGAGGACTCAGATGAGAGTGAACATCAGAGCAAGGACAATCTAGATGAGATTGGACCCCAGAGCGAGGAGGACTCAGATGAGATTGAACAACAGAGTGAGAGGAACCCAGAAACCCTCCAACAGGGCGGTCCAGTATAGCAGTAGCACATCGCATTCACACATCTTCCAAAACCCACCATCGCCATCATTTACTTTCACCGTGTCCAGTGCCTCCCAGCTCTCCGCACCCACCTCCAACTCCCCCTATACGGCTGCCAATCCCAGTCAGCAAAACCACCATACCGCCAGCGCGAGATCGAAACTCACCCACTGAACTCCGTTTCTCGGAAACGGTTGCCCCCACCGCCGTCCCATACGCCCGTTGTGTATGTGCGAAAGCCGGAAGGAAGGATTAGGTCTTTCCTGTTCCATCCTATGGAGACACATTATGAGCCCGGAGTCCGGTGGGGACAGTGCATGCAGAGTCCTCACCTGAAGGTTTTGTACACGTGCGCTAATTCGGTACTAAGTGAGCCAGATGCAAAAGCCGTCATGCCTAGGAACATGCAGAAGGGGTCACGGAGGTCGGACCTGGGGCTTGGTGATGGTTCTGAAACGGCGACTGAGGAGGGTTTTGGGGATGGTTCTGCCATTGCGACTGAAGAGGTCTCGGGTGGTGGAAGCTGGGCGGTCGTAGTGTATAGGATTGAGATGTTGCCAAGGTAAATATCAAGGGCGATTGCAGCTCCGAATAATCCTAGGAGCTTATACATCGAGAAAGATATATAGCTCAATCGGAAAGCGTTCGTTTTTCAAGAGAGAATGTTGAGGTATGTTTGCATACCAAGCTTTTCATCAACGGGTCTAGTACCATGGTACGCAGCTGAGTCACACTCCAGAATTGGAAAAGGTAGAGCATCGGTGGTAAGAGTATAATTAGGTAGTTTTATAGACTAGATATGTAGACTAAGGTATAGTAAATTCGCATTACTATCAACGAGGATACTTAATACTTAACACGAGCTAGTTTAGCTAGGGGTTAGTATAAGGGGTTTGCTGTTAATTAGGGGAACTTAAGTAGTATTAATACTATCTACTTACTAGATTCTACTTATATTCTTTATCCTTTTAATTCTTTTAGACTTTAAATTATATATATTTAATTATTTATTTTTAAAGCCTAATATTATTAATATTAATAAATATTTATTATTTCTATTATTAATAACTCTATATCTACCTTTTAATTAATTAGATCCTTTTAAATAGCTTATAAAAAGACTATTATTATAAAGGTTACTACTATTAAAAAGGTAATAATTAGATACTTTATATATACCTTTATTAAGTAGTCTACTAATAAATTTACTATTAACTAGGCTACTATTATTAAAAAGGATATAATGATTAAGACTACTTATAAGATAATAAATAAATATATTATTAAGGAGGACCTTAACCTTATTAATAATCCTATTATTAATATTAATATTAATAAAGATATTAAAGAAAGTAACTTCTTAAAAACCTTATAAATAAAAGTAATTAAAAAGGAGGCTAAGTAATAGCTAAAATATAATAAAGAGATAGAGAACCTATAAGATAATATAAATATAATAGTAATTTATAATTAAAATTTAAGCCTATTTATACTAGGGGTATAAGTAAATATTAGTATAATTATTATAATTATTATATTTATATATTTATATAATTTTACTAGTATCTTATAACCTTCTTAATATAATATCTTTATAAGATAGCTATTTTAATAGTAATATTAATATCTTTATTTACCTTAAATATATTAATATTAATATTTATTATTAAGTAATATATCTTAAATATAAATTAATAATTTTATATAAGAGTAATTTTAATCTAGGACTCTATTAATTAAGTCTTTTATATATTATAACCCCGCTTTAAGTAATAAATTCTTTATTATTCTTCTTATTACCTATTTTCTAGCCTTAAATTTTAAGTAGATTTATAAGATTTATTATAAGAGTTTTAATCTTAATAATATAAATAAGCTTATTAATATTACTTTTTAAAAGGTTATTAACCTAGATAATAAGAGTAATATAAAGAATTTAAAGAACCTTTAATAATCCTTCTTAATATATAATTAAATTATAATCTTTTTTATTTACTCTTATATATAAGCTAGCCTTTAAAGTACCTTTATTAATTATTAATTCCTCTTTATTAAAAAGTTTATTATTTATATATTTATATTTACTAAGACCTTTTACTTAGCCTTTATTTAAGTCTAAATTTATAAAGGTTAGAATCTATTTAATAATTAAAGGAAGAAGGATTATACCCTTATAAAGTTAATACTTATTAAGTATAATTAAATACTTATAATATTATTAACTTTAAGATAATAATATCTTAATATAATAATATCTATTTTATTATATATCTATAGAAATTTTAATAAGAATAAGTATAAGAATATTATTAATTATAAATACTCTTATATTTATATAAATTATTATAAAGTATATATATAAATTAATTATTATAATATTATAATAACTTTAATAAATATAGTACCTCTTAATAATTATATCTTTAAATTTAAATATTAACCTTATTAATAGACTATTAGTATTATAATCCTTATATATAATTATTAAGAGCTTCTCTTATACCTTTATATTAATTAATAAGCTATTATTACCTTAATTAGGATTATTATTAATAGATAATTAGAGGTTTTAATTAAGGTCTTACCTTAATAAGATATTTATCTTAACTTTAACCTTGATTATTTTATAAGGAATTAAAGTTAGATATTAAGACCTTAAATAAATCTTTATAAATAAACCTTATAAATTTTTTGGTAAGCTTTAAATATCTTTATAATAGATATTAAGAAATAATTTATTTATTACTACTTAATAGTACTCCCTTAATAGTCTTAGTATTAGTATATCTCCTCTTTATTAAGCCTTATACTTAAATATAATAATAGTTTTAAATAAATATATAACCTCTCTTAACTTAAAGGGTATTTAATTAATAATTATATAATTATATAATTATAATAGCCTAGAATATATCTTATTTAATAATACTATTAACGCCTTAATTAAAATAGGCCTAAGGGTAATCCTTATTAAAAGAGATCTCTTAAATATATTTAAGTATATATCTATTACCCTATTAAATAAATAGCTATTAAGTTTCTTATTCTATAAATATATTTTATAAGGAATAATTCTTACTATTCAAGTTATATATTATCCCTTTATTTTTAACCTATTAATTAAAGTACTTAATTAAATCCTAATTATAATCTTATATTAAAGTATAATTATCTATTATTTAAATAACTTCCTAATTATCTTATCCCTTAATATAAATATAGAATTATATAAATAATAGTTTAATATACTTTATAAATAACCTAAACTTATAGTTAATTATAAGAAAGATATAAAAGGGATAATAGCTAATTTCCTAGGCCTAAAAATTGATATTATTAAGATATAAGCTTAACTTCCTTATAATAAGTTAAAAAGAGGAGAAGCCCTATTATAAACCTTATTAGTTAAGACTTCTATCCCTAGATTTAAGCTTAACTTATTAGTTAGTTTCCTATTATTTATTATTAAGGTTATTATTTTAAGTAAAGTATTACGGTTCCACTTACTCCGAGGAGGATAGACCTATGATTGATTCTCTTGAAGAGGAGTATCAAGGATGTAGATAGGTAGGCTTCGTCTAACCAGGTCTGGTACAAGGTGTTATATTCAGTGCTTAGGAGATATCTAGGATCATAACATGAGTTGAGCACGAAGCTCCTATCTACTAGAAACACGCAGTCTTTATAGACATAGGAAATCCTCTTGCTCGCCACGCTCGTTAGCGAGTAGAGCGAGTACCACTCGTCTTACTCGCCTTCAAGCAGAGCGAGTACCACTCGCTCGCCAAGAGGGCTATCCTGCAGGTATCCATGATGCAGGATACCTTTCACAGTACTACATATACTACTTGACTCGGCTAGTCGTAATATAAAGCCTTTTTAAGATATCTTTATAATATTTCAAGTAAAGATAAGGTTCTTATATTTATATTAATAATAATATAAGGTAGGACTTATAATAATAGAAGATCTTCCTATTTATATAAGATAGGATCTTATTAATTTATATTATTATTATTTATATACCTTACTACCTCTAAATTAATACTTTTAAGATTATTAATATAAGAGGCTTTTTATTAGATTTTCTAACCTAAGACTTAAATATTAAATAGGTCTTTAATATTAAGATCCTAAGTTATTATATTAAAAAAGATATTTAATTTAAAGAGATAAGAGCTATTTATATTACCTTTAATTATTAAATATTTAATATTATTAATAAGATACTCTATATCTTTAATAATAATTAAGTTATATATTATAATCTTATTAAGCTATTTATCTGTAAACTAATTATAACTACCTTATAAGATATTATTATACTATTAGCTTAATATAATATCTTTGTTATTAAAGTTAAATAGATCTATTTATATAAAAATTACCTAATAGATATACTTTCCTAAATATAATATAATAAAATTATTAATATATATCCTTAATTATAAAGTCTTACTAGCCCTCTCTAATATTAAGTTACAATTTATTAGAAGATTAATATAAAGTTATATACCTTATAAAGGCTACTACTTAACACTTATAATAAGATTTAATACCTAAAATATATAATACTTATAAAATATTAAGAAACTTATATATTATATATTATATATTAGTTAGCTATTAGCTTCTATTTTCTACCTCTTTATACTCCTTAATTAATTAGGTTAGCGTATTAAATAATAATTAGGTATAAGTATTAATAATTAAGTTATATCTTATTAACTTAAGATTAGTATATATTAATATAAGATATAATAATAATAATATCTTCTACTACCCCTTATTAAAACATATTATTGATAGTATCTATTAAGTAAGAGGTAAGAAAGACTTCCTTAAATATTAATTAATTATAAGGGATATCTTATTATATATCCTGTTAATATTTAATTAATTAATATTGTTTAAGATTATAATATATACCTCTTTTTACCTTACCTTTACTAGTTTCTTATATATTAATAAATTTACGTAGAATATTAATAATTTAAATAAAGAGTTTATATATTTAGTTTATAATAAGATACTTAATAGTCTTATATAAAGATTATATTAATTTTACCTTCCTATCCTTTAAAATGAACCCCTTTTAAAAAGAGGTAATACTTATTGTTATTATAATAGATAATAAGGTTTATTTATTATATTTACTTTACTATCTATTTAATATATTTCTTATATATCCTTTAAACTCTCTCTTCTACCTAGGCTATTTATTTATAAGATAATTAGTTACTAAAGTCTTCTAGGAGACTATTAAGTTATTAGGATATAATAATTATTACTTAGGCTACTCCTTTTATTAGGAGGCTATTATATAAGTAAGAGAGTCTAACCTTAATAATAATAAGATCTAGTTACTTAAATAATCGAAGTTAGACTTATATTACTTATATATTATAATAAATATTAATTATATATTAAATACCTCTTAAAGGTATTAATAAAAATACTTAAATAGCTAATAAACTACCTTATATATAATTTTATCCTCTACCTTCTTTTAAAACTTTATTTTAACTAGGTCTTAAGAGGTTTTTAAGTACTAGAACTACTTTAAAAGGCCTTATACTTATTATATATAAGTTAATAATAATAAATTAGTTACTTAGTAGTTGAATAATAAGATATTTATATATTAATTTTATTAATAATATACCTTATTATATAATAGATATTTATAACTTATAATAATATATTTATAATAATATTTATAAAAGGTAATATTATATTAATTAAGCTAGTTTAGCTAGGGGTTAATATAAGGGGTTAACTATTAATTAGGGGAACTTAAGTAATATTAATATTATTTACCTACTAAATTCTACTTATATTCTCTATCCTTTTAAACTCTAAGTTATATATATTTAATAACTCTTATATTAGGATTCTCCTAATCCCTAGACCTCTTAGGATCTAGCTCTTAGTCGACCTAGTTAGGTCTTATAAAAAAGAGTATTAAAGATAAAGTAGAAGTAGGTTTTATTAAGTTAAATTAATATTAAATAATATTTAATACTTAGATATTAATATTTATATACTTAAGAGATAATATAAGTTAAATATAAAGTTCTTATATATTATAAAAGTAATACTTTTATATAAATAAAGGAATTTATATTAAGATTAATTAGCTTAATTAATTTAAGAGGCTTAATCCTTAAGCTTCTTAAGCTGTTTAAATAATAACTTAATTGTTTAATTTTACTTAGCGCTTAAGCCTACTTATTTAATTTAATATACCTACTAAATTAATATTTATAATATTAGGTCCCCTCTTTAAGCCTTTACTTTAAGAAGGTAACTTAACTTCCTAATATATTATTATATTATATTTATATTCTAATACTTATTATTATAACTTAATAGCTGATTATAAATTCTATTAATCCTATATAATAATATATCTTTATAAGTCTTATTACTTATAAGGCCTTCCTTATTATATAACTTAATAATAATCTAAGTATAAAGAATATTTCTATTATAATTATTAATATCATTTAGCTCCTAACTTTAAGGGTATAAATAAGGTAATTTAAGAGTCTAAGAAGTTAAATAATAAAATCCTTAAAACTTATTTAAGGCTTACTTACTTAAAGAAATAAAAGAAATTTTAATTAAAAAGATTAAAGGATTTAAGTAATAAGGAATCTATTAATATCTTAAAGATTAAGGAAGATAAGTAAAGTAATAACCTTATAAAGACTCCTATTTCTCTATTATTATTTAATAATCCTCTTAATAAACTTAATACTTTTAATATAATTAATTAATTAGCTCTTTATCCTAATAAAACTATTTTAAGAGACTTTAATAATTTATCAAACTCTTAATTAACTCCTAAGTATTCTTAGAATCTTTATAATTTTTGTATTTAATAAGGTATTATTAACTTTATTAATCTAGGATTTTCTTAACCTTATACTTAATTTCTTCTTTTATAATATAATAAAAGGTTTCTTATAAGGATATATCTAAGTTTACTAGTTCTAATTTAAAGATATAAAATATTAGAAATACTTTAATATCTAATAGAAAGTTTAATTTATAATTTATCAATCCCTTTATCCTTTAAATAAAAAATAGTTTAATTCTAATAAGTCCTAGCTTCTTACTTTATTTCTAATTCTATCTCTTTAACTTAAAATCTTTAATAAGGAGATAAACTTTATCCCCCTCCTTTAATTAAAGATATATTTTTTCTTTTCTTATTAATATATTATTAAGTCCTTAAATTTATCACTTTAATCTTATCTTATATATCTTTATATAATACCTTTATATTAGATAATAGGACTAATACTTTATTAGCTTCTAATTTAAGCCTAGGATTAAGGAAGAGATTTATATATTAATTATAATTTATAAAGAATAGTAATAGCCTAGTTATCTATAACTATTTATTATTATATACTAATTATACTATTAAAAGTAGTAAAACCTAATTATTTTACTTTATATTTATATAATACCTTAGGTATACTTTTATAGTTTAATCTATATATTCTATTTATCTATCTATTTATAAGTAATATACTATTAATATTTATAATTTTATTTTAATTACTAATATTAATATCTTCTAGTAGTTAGATATAAATAGCTTATCTCTATTGAATATTATTAACTCTAATATATTATAATCCCTGAATAGTCTATTAATAAGAATAAAACCTAATTATTTTATATTATAAGTCTCTTTAAAGGGTATTATAATAGTATACTTTAATAATCTATTAATAATAATTATAATTAGGTTATAAACCTCTTTTATAGTTAGGTCTCCCGATTTTAATAGCTTAATTATAAACTCTATTATAACGTCATTCTATAGTAATTCTAATATTAGGGTGAATTCTATTTACCTATACTTTATATAGCGTATTATCTTATTTTACTAGTAGGCTATATATCTTTTAATATATTTCTTAATATATACTTATAATCTTAATATAATATATATCCTTTCTAGGAGTTCTAATATCTTTATAACTCTAGGATACCCTTATAATAAGTTATTATAATAATCCCTTATAACTTATTTAATATATAATCCTAATAAGTAAACTCTATTCTTATATTATAAGAGTTCTATATTTAGTTATTAACTTCCTAATATCTCTATTAAACTATTAACCTTATATCCCTTTTAAATACTATCTAAAATTCTGAGGGCTTAAATATATATAATTATTATTAAAGATCTTATTAATATAAGTAATCTATTATCCTCTTATTTTAAGATTAATCCTTTTATAATATCTTTATTCTTTATATAATCTTCCTACCTATTTAAGGCGTCTACTTAACTATTATCCTTTCTAGGGGTATATATAATCTTAAATTTATATTATCGTAGTAATTTTACTTAATAAACTTATTATTAGTTTAACTCCTTTATTATTATAAAGTTAATAAGATTCTTATACTTTATAAAAATAGTTAGTTTAAAGTAACTTTTAATATATACTCTCTAGTATTAAAGTATATATACTATTATAAGTAATTCTTTATTATATATATTATAATTCTATTTAGCTCCTATTATTTTTCTAGAAAAATAAGTAATTAGGTATTACTTTTTATTTACTATCTAATTTAAATAGGCTTTAAGTATAAGATTTAAGGTATTTATTTCTATTTAAGCTAGTTAACTAGCTTAAATGGTATAAAGTATTAATAAATTTATATAAGATTATTTAAATAACTTAAATACCCTTTTTTAATTAAAATCTTATCTAAATTTAATATCTTTCTTGATAATATTTATAAGTAGAATTACTTTCTTTAAATAGTCTTTTATAAATTTATAATTATAATTCATAAATCCTAAGAAACTTTAAACTCCCTTAATATTATATAATATAAGCTATTTAAGTATTACTATAGCTTTTTTAAGACTTATTTAAATACCTTTTATATTAGTTATAAATCTTAGGAATTCTATTAATTCCTTATAAAACTTATATGTTTCTAGGTTAAAATATAGTTTAATATAAATAAGGTATAATAAAACCTCTTATATATATTAAATATAAATATCTTTATCTATAAAGTAAATTAATATATTATTAAGGTATATAATAATTATTCTATTTAGATATACCCTTAAAATATTATTAACTAATACTTAATAAGTTATTAATATATTAATAAGTTTAAATAGTATTATTAAATACTTACAATAATTATAATATATCTAAAATACTATCTTTTATTCTTTACCTTCTTTTATTTAAATTAAGTTATAAGCTTCTGAAAGGTTTAACTTAATAAATACCTTTACTTTCTTAAATCTATCTTATAACTTACTAATATTTAATAAAGGGTACCTATTTTTTATTATAATATTATAATATTATTTAAGTTTTAATAATTAATATATAACCTTAACTTTCTATCCTTCTTTAATATAAATAGGATTAGATATCCTATTTATAATTTAGACTCTTAAATAAATCCCTTTTTTAGGTTCTTTTTAATATATTTATATAATATTACGAATTCCTTTTTTAAAAGTATATGAATTAATTTAAATATTAACTCCTTATCTAATTTAAGTAGGATCTTATAATCCTAAGATTAATACTTAAATAAAGCTTTTATTATTATCTCTTTCTTATATAGCTACTTCTATTTTTAATATTATTAAGGGATAATAAAAGGTTTGTTAATTCCTCCTTTAACTTTAACTTATTAGCCTAGCTAATCCTTATTAATATTTATTAAGTTAAATCCTTTACTTTAAAGGTTATCCTTAATTAAAATTAAAGTTAATTATACTTTAATTAATCTTTAATATTATCTCTTATCTACTATTATCTATTATTAATATAAGGGGTAGATATTAATAATAATATTAAATTATTTAAACTTAAGTACTCCTTTCTTTTAATCTATTATTAGGTTTTACTTCTTTGATTAAGGTATACTTAGAATAATATAATAAATAGCTATTTTAATTATATTAAGAATAATCTCCTTATAATATTATTAAATTATAAAGGATAATAGGTATATTTCCCTAATTATTTTATTTATTAATAATATTAACCTATTAGTTATTTATAAGTTATAAGGGTTATATTTCTTTTAAGTAGGTAAGCCTACTAATTATACCTAACTTTAAGAAATAAAATTCCTATTAGCTCTAAAATCTATCATTATAATAGTTTATTAATTATTAATTTTTATTAGAATATTTATATATAACTTATAATTTATAACTTATAATATATAAATATTATATTATAAGGATTAAGATATTAATCTTTTTATACTTCCCCCTAATATAAAGAATTACTCTTTTCCCTATTTAAGAAGGAACTTAATAATCTTCTTTTAATATATATACTTTTAATACTTATTATATAAGTATATATATTATTTTATTAAATAGTATTCTTTTATATTAATATTTCTCTTAAGATAGATATAAAGATTCTTATATTATTCTTTATCTTAATTAGGGAATTACTTCTATTCTTGTTTTATTATAAGGTATTAAGTATACTCTAATTTATTATAATTCCTTTAATTAAGATTTTAGTATATAAGTATTATTAGTATTTATCCTTTATAAGTTTAGATTATCTAATATATCTTATAATAATTATTTATATAAGCGCTCTAGTATATAACCTTATACTTTAACTAATATAAGTTATTATAATACTTTATAATTAATAATTTATTTAAAGTCTTTTCTTAATAAGATTTTAACTTTATTTTTTCTTTTAAGTTATCTTTAATTTAATCTTAAGATATAGAGGTATAAGGTTTAAAGTTATTTAAAAATCCTATTAATTAATTATTAATCCTAAGATCTTCCTAGCTTAAATCTCCTTTATCTATTTTTTATCCTTATTTAAGTAAATCCTTTTAAATCTTACTATTATTATTTGATTTAAGTTTATATAATCTTTCTTAAATCTTAAGAAGCTTGTCTTTAACTTTATAAATATTTTTTTCTTTAATAAGAGCCTTCTACTTTAAATTTAAATATTATTATTAAATCCTTTAAAGACTTTCTCCTAGTAGGTTAAACCTATTAAGTAAATCTTTTATAATTTTATCTAATTCTTTATTATTATACTCTATATTAGATAGATTCTTTAAAGATCTATTACTTATAGTTAATACTCTTTATAATATATTTAATTATAATTATTATACTATATTTTTTAACCTATAATTCCTAGTAATATAGCCTAGTTTATTATAATTATAATAAGTTATTACTTTCTTACCCCCGTTTTATTACTTTCTATTCTTAAATTTACTTTTACGCTATATTATACCAAGTTTTATAAGTATAAGTTTATTAGAATCTCTTAGGACTTTAAGTTTATTATTAAAGCCTCTTATAATAAATCTTAATTATCCTAATCTTATAATTCTACTATTATAGCGTTTCTCTATTATTTATTTAGCTTGTTATTAATCTTAATCATAATTAATATAAGAGTTTCTAGGTTATTAATTTATATTTCAATATATATTAATTTATCTTTGATATTATCTTTTAATCCTTATTAATATATTATTATAAGTGTATTATTATCTTATTTAATCTTAATAAAATTATATTAAAATTATATTAAGTATTTTATAATTAACTTCTATTAGTTTAAATATTAGATAACTTATATTATTATATTACTTTTATTAGAAGGTCTAAATACTCTTTAAATTTTAATATAAAAGTATATAAAGCTTTCTATCTATTATTTAATATCTTTATTCTCTTCTTTACTTAATTCTTTTAAGAATTATTTAAGGAAAGGTATAACCTACTTTTAAGCTTATCCTCTTATTTAATTTATATAATATATTTATTAAACTTAAAATATAATTAAAGTTATATAAGTTAATTCTTAAGCTTATCTCTATTATTATAATATAAATTAGATTCAATAATATTAATATTATCTTTATTATTATTAAGTAAAGGATATTAAGTTCTTTATTTACTTAGGATAGGATTTTATTTTAAGGTACTTATCCTAAGGGTATTTAAAGTATTAGGATTCTCTTAATCCTTAGACCTCTTAGGATTTAACTCTTAATTAATTTTTAACTCTTAATTAATTTAATTAAGTCTTATAAAGAGGAGTATTAACGATATAATAAAAATAAGCTTTACTAAGTTAAATTAATATTAAATAATATTTAATACTTAGATATTAATATTTATATACTTAAGAGATAATATAAGTTAAATATAAAGTTTTTATATATTATAAAAGTAATACTTTTATATAAATAAAGGAATTTATATTAAGATTAATTAGCTTAATTAGCTTAAGAAGCTTAATCCTTAAGCTCCTTAAGCTTCTTAAATAATAGCTTAACTACCTAGCTTTACTTAGCGCTTAAGCCTACTCGCTTAGTTTAGTATACCTACTAAACTAATACTTGTAACATCTTATTATCCTATCTTAAGATTATTTTATATATATATAATTAGGCTTACTTATCCTAGGATTATATTACTTAGATATAAGGGGTTTTTAAGTATTAGAGCTATTTTGAAAGGCCTTACACTTATTATATATAAGCTAATAGTAGTAGACTAGTCGCTTAGCGGCTAAATAATGAGATATTTATATATTAGCATCGTTAGCAATGTGCCTTATCACGTAACGGATATTTGCGACTCATGACGACATATCTACAGCAATATCCATGAAAGGCAACACCGCACTAACTTCGTACGAGAACACCAACTCGCTGATTATCATAATTCGACCACAGAGCGTTGCAACGCATCGAGGAACGTGGCTGCGCAAGGTTAATCATGCATTTATTCACCCGTATGGCAGATCCATTTTCTAAGTACAACACACTCAATCGGAAGAAATCAGCAAGTCACCTTACACCCAATAGAGGTTGTCCGTATATGAATCAACGAGGCTGCCACTGCCACTCAGCACAGCCAAGATCCGATTGATATATTGTCTTTCCGGACGCTAAACACAAGATACGCGATTCACAGCCTAGATATTGATATATGCACGAATTCACGTATTTTCTGTCCACCACATAGACCTGGTGGGATATGCTTGATTGATATTCTCCTGAACGGTGCAACTTTCACCGACATTGTACGGTTCGCACTGGATGAAAGCAATTCTACGCCTGGGCACCGATCGCATTGATCTAACAGCCTGCGAGATAGCAACAAAGCGACATGTCGAGCGGAATCTCATACCCAGTCATCTTGAACGAGAAAAGGAGGTCCTGGGTTCTTCTCTGGAGGTGGTACCACAGGATATAGCAGAATACTGGCTTAACAAGATCAATGCTACGCATGAGTCTCTTATATTAAGTGATTGATAAAGGGGAACCCCTCGTGCCCGCCAGCCACCCAAGCGTGCCAAGATAACCGGGCCACCGGCCGGACATTCTTCAGGCGGCTGCTGGCGGGGCACTGGGGCCTTGGCACGCCTCCGCTCCGGACCCCACTGTGCTCGAAATCTCCTAACAACGTACCTGTCTCCGGACTGCCGACACTACCGGCTACTTTGCACAAGTGACCGTATCGCTTCTTCAGCATCTCCACTACCACACTATCAATCAAACCGCTGCAATGCCTGCCCAAGACGTCCTCAGCCGAAAGGAAGGCGTTATCGTCGGAAAGGATGTCTACAACCTCTGTGACTTTTGCCCTTAGGCTCGTGACTGAAGCAAGAAGCTGACTGGTTCCAGTCAAGTACGCACAAAAGGAGAAGTTCGCTATACCTGCTATCAGTCAGTCCGATGGTCAATGGAGTCCTCCGTGATCCTAATAGCTCTACGAAGATGTCACAAGCTCCTCTACAGTTGTCGCCGCGTTGGAAGCCGCAAGAGATGCAAAGAGCCCGATCATCCTTCAGATGTAAGCACACGGGCCCCAGAAATTTCGAAGTCATTGCCTACCAACCTGCAGCCATTGCTCAACGTGATCAGTGCGTTCTGATTCGATTGCGGCAGGTCGAATGGCGGGGCTGCATATTTCGCGGGCAAGGCTGTAAAAAATGGCGAACAGCAAGCTTCGATCGGGGGAGCTATCGCAGCTGCCCATTACATTAGAGCTGTTGCACCCCTCTACGGAGTTCCGTGTATACTTCATACAGGCATGACCCACCATTCATGTTTTGTTTGGCAGACTCCGAGACCTTGAGCTAACGATGCCTCAGACCACTGCGCAAAGAAATTACTACCTTGGCTAGACGGAATGCTCGACGCCGATGAGAAGTACTTCAAGGAGAAAGGTATATCGGGCGATTGTCACTTGTTGGGCATGACTGGCAATACTTTACGCAAACAAATACTGATACTTGGGCCTACGCAGGAGAGCCGCTTTTCTCGTCTCACATGATTGATCTCTCGGAGGTTCGTTACTCCCGTGCAACGTCCACGGTCTGTTGATAACATTTCCCTAGGAAAGTGTGGAATTCAACCTTGACACCACCGCCGAATACCTCAAGAGAGCCGCTCCGATGAATCAATGGTTGTACGTACCGCTTCCAAGAGTCTGAGCATATTGTGACCTGATGACACGCTCCTTTTCCATATGTCCTTCGTTCGCATTTGTCTGCAATCTCGAACATATGAAGCTTACGCTGTCTGATTCCACAGAGAGATGGAAATCGGCATCACCGGTGGCGTATGTTAAAGACATCGGCCCTTAGAGATTAAGGTTTCTGACGGATGTACAGGAAGAAGATGGCGTGAACAACGAGGAGGTTGACGTGGGTGTTCCCTCACCCAAAGTCGTCTGAAGGCTCGGGAAACCCTCTCGAGAAGGTAATCACTAATTGTGGAAATTATCAGAACAATTCGCTTTATACCCAGGTAAACCACAATACAGCCTTTCCTTGTTGGCACCGCACGCAGCGTTGAAAACCTTCAACATATTCGCCACAGAAAATGGCACTGACTACAAACAGCCCGAGGATATCCACACCATCTACAAGAAGCTTTCCGCAATAAGCCCCAATTTCTCCATAGCTGCTGGTTTCGGTAACGTGCACGGTATGAATCTCATAAGGCTAAAGACAATTGCTGCACCTCATAATGACATATTTCCAGGTGTCTACAAGCCTGGAAACGTAAAACTACATCCCGAGCTCTTGAGCAAGCACCAGAAATATGTCAAGGACAAGGAGGGTCTCAAGGACGACAAACCTGTCTTCTTGGTCTTCCACGGCGGATCCGGCAGTTCAAAGGATGAATTCAAACAGGCGATTAGCTACGGTGTTGTCAAAGTGGTTTGTGGATTCCCCCCAGTGGACCGAGGCATGGGCTGACGAAACAAGAACCTCGACACCGATCTGCAGTACGCTTATCTTGCTGGCATCCGCGACTACGTTCTGAAGAACAAGGAGTACGTCAATATTCACTTATGCTTTCTGGTTTGGAGTCACGAGAATTGTTCAACAATTTGTTACTTGAGAAAAAGAGGGCTTCGCCTTTTTGCAAATTAGTTGTTGAGGCTTTTTGAGGACTCCAATCCCTTGGTATGACTCTGTGATATGAAGGCAATGCTGAATGAGATTGAATTTCCAGCTACGTAATGCACCAGGTCGGCAATCCAGAAGGGGAGGATAAGCCAAATAAGAAATAGTAAGAATCCTACTCGGTCCAAGCGTTACTCAATGCTAACATACCCTTCAGCTATGATCCAGTACGTATTTTCGTGTCAGCCATATCCCACTCAACATTTGACCTGAACTACTGTACACGTCTCGACATCATGAGTCCGGCTTCTGTCCACTCTAATCTAGAACCATTTCGTACTCCCGCCACCAATATTGATAGGGTAAATACTGACTGCGAGGTTTACAGAGAGTCTGGGTTCGCGAGGGCGAGAAGACTATGAGCACGAGAGTCACAGAAGGACTCAAGGACTTCAACACCGCCGGCCAGGCATGAATAGATCCCGGTCGCTTTTGGCAAGGTCCTCAGGCAGACCCAGCGGAAGGAGAGTGTCGCAGGGGTGGAAATTCGGATTCCTAAAATTCAGCATCCAGACAAACTGTACGCTGCGTCAGGAATGGGAAGCGCGTCAAGTGCTACGAGATAGCTATATAAACGTGCCTGAATATAAGCTCAATCCAGCAATTCGATCCCACGACGTTGAGTCGTGCAAAGAGCAGTATTTGATGCCAAGCATGTGCAACTTAACGTTGAGACTAGTTCTTATCGATAAGAGGAAATATTGACCCGAAATGGTCGGACAGAATATTCGTTCAAAGCTTGCCCTCACGCCCTCTGCTTCACTATTGCATCCTCATCTTCACCATCAAGATCCGCCTTCAAAAGGCATCGCAACCAGATGTCGGCCCCTCACCAGGTCCGACCAACCTCCCTCCTATCCCCACAATTCTTCACCGGTGTCTACATTCCCTCAGGCCTTTTGCTAGCTGGCGTCGGGCTTGTCAAGCCTCAATGGCTTCCATACGCTATAGCAGTATCATTGGTCTTAGGAGCTTGGAGGATATATAGCGTTGGTAGGCATAGCTGGGAACCAGGTCCAGCTGCAGTTGTAAAGAATTTCGCTGACAATGTTGCTCAAATACAGCGCCTGAGAAAGCACCAGTCGCAGCGCAGAATGCGGTATCGCAAAAAGCTCTCAAGCCTGATGTCTTCCAAGACTTCACCCTCAAAGAGAAAAATGTTCTATCGCACAATACTGCCATGTACGGGCACCCCTACAAATCTGTCGTACCCTTTACTCACTCTTCGCAGCTACCGTTTTAGCTTACAAAGTCCCACGCAAATACTCGGTCTTCCAATTGGCCAGCACATGTCCGTAGCAGCTACTCTTCATATCGACGGCGAGCCCAAGCAGATCGTACGCTCCTACACACCCATCTCTTCTGACGAAAACCTCGGCTACTTCGACCTCCTCATCAAGTCATACCCACAAGGCAATATCTCCCGACACATGGGAACGCTTGAGATTGGGGACAAGATGCAAGTGAAAGGGCCAAAGGGCGCAATGGTGTACGCGCCTGGTCTGGTCAAAAAATTCGGCATGATTGCTGGCGGTACGGGGATCACACCTATGCTGCAGATTATTAGGGCTATCGTGAGAGGCAGGCCGAGGAATGGAGGGAAGGATACTACAGAGGTGGACCTGATCTTTGCCAATGTCAATCATGAGGATATCCTGTTAAAGGAAGATCTCGACTCGTTAGCCAAAGAGGATCCGGGTTTTAGGGTGTACTACGTTCTCAACAACCCTCCGGAAAAGTGGGATGGCGGTGTTGGATTCTGCACGCCTGACATGATCAAGGTACAGCCTGGGCACGGTACTACGAATACTGAAGTGGCTAACAGTGCACAGGCGAGATTACCAGCTCCAGGTCCTGACATGAAGCTTCTCATGTGCGGCCCTCCGCCCATGATCAGCGCAATGAAGAAGGCAGCAGATGCTCTGGGCTTTGAGAAGCCAAGACCCGTTAGCAAGCTGGCTGACCAAGTCTTTTGCTTCTGATCCGTTCTGTGTCATATTAGATTCTGGGAGCTACCATTGGAGTTGTGCTGCGTAGAAAATCCGGATCAGACATTCAATGCCATTACAGTCAATCGACAGGTTACGAGCAACCACCAAATTTATGAGAGAGGACCTTCAATAGAGAGGTACCTGATGCTGCTCAACGAACGGTCTTTATCTAGATACCGAGGGGTATCATGCAAATCCAAATTGTTACAAAGCCAAAGACATCGGCCACCTGTCACCGATATTGTACTTTCTGCACACCTCTCTTCTCCAACTTCTTCTGTCTCTTACTCTCCCCCGCCGCCTCTCCACCACCTTCACCCTGCCCCGTCATCCCCGCCATACCCTGCCTCATATTCATCAACATACTCGACACCATCCACATCGAATATATCGGCACCGCCGCATACATGATCCACGCCTTATTCCCTACAAATGCCGCAGCAGCCACACATGCCCATGTCCAGTACAGCACATCCCACATAAACTCCGTCAAACCCTTCGCATCCATATCCTCGCCCGATCGCTTGAGCGCGCCATTCTCCGCGTATGTTGGGCGACCAATTTTCTCCAACCAGAATTCGATGCATATTGCTGGGGCGGAGAACAAGACGTAGAGTAAAAGTGTATTGCGTGTGTATGCGGCGCGGAAGACGATCAGGCGGAGGAACAGAAAGACGAGGTTGTTTCCGAGGGAAATCAAATGCATGCGGTTGAGGGCTTGGGTGTTGTGCGTTGCGAGCTGTTTGGCCGCTTTCTGTGACCTGGTCAGCTCCGTCTTTCATCTGTGAAACGAATTGCCTGGCGCACCTGTGCCATTCTTTTGGCAGAAACAATACTTGGAGAACACCAAATGTGTCAAGCTGGGGTTGCTGCACAGCAACTTCATCGATAGCAAATCATAGGGCTGAATCATGAGCCAATCAGGATGGACCCTGACCAGCAAAACATCACTTCATCTCATCCACCACGAGCCACAAATGTTGAGAGCTTTGCATTTCGCTCAACATAGCATAGCTATCCCGATATCCTCTTCGCTTTCATGACAACACCGATTTGAGCTACTTTCCTTCTTGACATAGTAGCACTTGAGTGAATACCATAGCTCAAGTTCATCAACAAAGCGCCTAACACCGACAAAAACACCATTTCGAGTAATACTAGCTTAAAGAAAGAAGAGGCAGCCTCGTCACCGCGCCTCCAAAGATGCCAATCGCCCTCATAATGGCCTAGCGAACTCAACAACAGCCGGCACCATACCTACTCACCTACTCCAAACCTCAGATGAGCGGCTACCTTGGAGGCCGGCCATCCTATTCAATCCTCACTTCGAACCTCACTTCAGTCCCTTCGATCCTTCATCCCACTCTTTACAAGCCCCATAACCCCTCTTTCGCTCTGCGACCATGGCCCCGGCCAACCCCCATATCATCAGCCAACTACGACAGCTTATCTACTACCACTTAGACTGCAACCTCCTACGAAACGCCCTCTTCCTCGCCGGGAGACTACAGGCATACGAGCCCAGGTCTTCAGAGGCGTCATATCTACTAGCCTTGTGTCAGCTACGGTTGGGGCAGCTGAAAGCGGCGTACGATAGCAGCAGGAATTTCGGCTCGAGAGGGACCCATCTTGGATGCTCGTATGTGTTTGCGCAGGCTTGCTTGGGGCTGGAGAGATACGTGGAGGGTGCGGCTGCCTTGGATCGAAGTCGGAGCTTGTGGTCGCCGAGGAATAGCTGGGGTTTGTCTCGTCATACCATGGGATGGAAAGGTGAAGAGGCTGACCACGCACAATACAGGAAAACACACGGACACCAAGAGACAACACCTACCTGATGCTGCGGCGGTCTTGTGTCTACAAGGAAAGCTATGGCAGGCGCATACGGATACGAACAAGGCAATAGAGTGCTACGCGGAATCATTGAAGCTTAATCCTTTCATGTGGGATGCCTTCCTTGGTCTATGCGATCTAGGTAAATCATTCGTCGGATGGGAGGCACTGAATTGGTACTAATATGTAGTAGGTGTCAATGTGCGAATGCCAAACATTTTCAAGATGACTCCAGAGATGACGAGCTTATTGTCAAGCTCGACACAAGAAGAGACTCCCCTGGGAATACTGGACGAGTCCCCGCCCTCTAATACTCTCTCACAAACACAAGTCAATCCCAACACTGTCAACCAGGTACCCTCCACGAACGATCCTTTCAGTATCTCGAAAAACCGCATCAATGGAGATGTACGCGCTGTGGGGTTGTTTGAGAGGCTCAATGGGAAAAAAAATAATATGGACCTCGTTCGTCCCGACCCTTACATTTTCGACACGCCCACAGGACCTACCACAGAGGCTGAAGACTCCATGTTATTAGGCAAGGAAGGTTTTGGTCGGTCTACGGCAGCTCAAGTGCCGAACGAACCCCCGTTAGCTCCCTCGAGAAAAGGTAGAACTATGCCGGGACTTGGGATGGACTTCAGTGTCGGTATGTCATTTCAGAGCGATTGCTTC